>ERZ1464670.90-NODE-90-length-8289-cov-13.349405_pt1 | contig 8289 bp, 7 predicted proteins | sample MGYA00563975_ERZ1464670 | MGnify/ENA primary metagenome ERZ1464670 (study PRJEB39283, sample SAMN07833605) | human skin metagenome | isolation source: Scalp | host: Homo sapiens | place: India: Bengaluru | collected 2015-06-26 ... | reverse complement strand
CCGCCCGCCCTAGGCGGCGCCCCCGCCGCCCAGCCCGGCGCGCGCGCGCCCCAGCACGACGACGAGCGCGAGCGCCGCGGCGGTCGCGAGCAGGGCCAGCACGACCTGCACCGTGCGCCGGACGCGCGCCGGGACGAACGCCTCGACGAGCACGCCGACGACGCCGGCACCGAGCACGACGAGGACCGGGGCGAGGTACAGCCAGTCGACCGTGGGGGCCACGAAGGAGTCGTTCACGACTCGCTCCCTTCGTCGGAGCTACGAGTGACGGACGTGCCCGGGCTCGAGGAGGCGACCTGCTCGGTCCCCGCGGCGAACGGGTCGGAGCGCGGCGGGTCCTCGACGCCCGCGACCACGAGGTCGGAGAGCGTCACCTCGGCGGGCTCGCGCACGAGGTCGAGCGCGGGCACCGGGTAGAACCCGAGGACGAGGAGGGCGACCAGCAGCGGCGCGACGACCCACTTCTCGCGCGCGCCCAGGTCGGGGAGCCGGTCGAGCCCCTCGCGGGTTCCGCCCGTGAAGATCCGCTGGTAGGTCAGCAGCACGTAGAGCGCGGCGAGCACGACGCCGAGCACCGCGACGAGCGCGGCCCACGGGCTGCGCGCGAACGTCCCGACGAGGACCATGATCTCGCTGACGAACGTCGACAGGCCGGGCAGCGACAGCGCGGACAGGCCCGCCACGAGGAACGTGCCCGCGAGCACCGGGACGACCTTCTGCAGGCCGCCGTAGTCCGCGATGCGCTGCGAGCGCTCCGGGTGCCGCGCGACGAGGAAGCCCGCGATGAGGAACAGGGCCCCGGTCGAGATCCCGTGGTTGACCATGTAGAGCGACGAGCCGGACACGCTGAGCGACGTGAACGCGAAGATGCCGAGCACGATGAACCCGAAGTGCGACACCGACGTGTAGGCGATGAGGCGCATGAGGTCGCTCTGCCCGATCGCCATGAGCGCGCCGTACAGGATCGAGACCACGGCGAGCACGACGACGACGGGCGCCGCCCACCTGCTCGCGTTCGGGAACAGCGGCAGGCACAGCGTGAGCATCCCGAACGTGCCCACCTTGTCCAGGACGCCGACGAGCAGCGTGGACGTCCCGGCCGGCGCGTGCTGCGCGGCGTCGGGCAGCCAGGTGTGCACGGGGAAGAGCGGCGCCTTGATGGCGAACGCGAGGAAGAAGCCCAGGAACAGCAGCCGCTCGATCGTGACCGGCATCGGGTTCTCCGCGAAGTACCCGACGAGGTTCGTCGTGAGGAACGCGTCTTCGGGCCGCGCGCCCGTGGCGGGGTCGATCGGCACCTGGACGTAGAGCGCGATGACCGCCGCGAGCATGATGAGGCCGCCCGCGAGCGAGAACAGCAGGAACTTCACCGCGGCGTAGCGCCGCCGCGCCCCGACGCCGAACCCGCCGATCATGAAGTAGACCGGGATGAGCATGGCCTCGAACAGCACGTAGAAGAGGAACACGTCGCGCGCGACGAACACCGCGACCATGAACGCCTCGAGGAGCAGCACGAGCGCGAGGTAGTGGCGCAGGCGGCGGACGTCGCCGTCCTGCTCCTTCCACGCGGCGAGCACGACGAGCGGGACCAGCAGCACCGACAGCGCGACGAGCGCGAGCGCGACGCCGTCGGCGCCGACCGCGTAGCTCGCCCCGATCTGCGGGATCCAGCGGTACGTCTCGGCGAGCTGGTGGGTACCGGCCGCGGACGTGTCGAACGCGGTGAACGCGCCGACGAGCAGGCCGAGCTCGACGAGCGCCGCGCCGAGCGCGATGCCGCGCACGGCACGCAGCGCGCCCGCACCGACGCCGCGCGTGCGGGCCGCGGCCGTGAGCCACACCGCCGCGGCACCCACCAGGGGCCAGGCGATGAGCAGGGACAACCAGGGGACGGAGGTGGTCATGGGTGTCTCCCTCTCAGCTCGCGGAGCCGGTGGTCAGGGCGAGGACGACGGCGACGACGACCACGAGGCCGCCGAGCATCGTCGCGCCGTACGAGCGCACGTAGCCGTTCTGCCACCCGCGGAGCCACTCCCCCACCTTGCCGACGAGGCCGGCCAGGCCCATCCAGCCGCCGTCGACCATCTCCTTGTCGGCGTAGACGAGCGAGCGCGTGAGGTACTGGCCGGGACGCATGAACACCGTCTCGTTGACGTCGTCCTGGTACAGGTCGCGGCGGGCCGCGCGCGTGAGCACGGAGCCGCGCGGGGCGCGGACCGGGACGCTCGACATCGCGTACTGGCGCCACGCGAGGGCGACGCCCGCGAGGACGAGCAGGAGCGTCAGGGCGATGAGCGACCAGACGGGCAGCACCGGCTCGTGGTGCTCGGCGTGCCCCGTGACGGGCTCGAGCCACGTGACGAAGCGCGAGCCCGCGGCGAGGATGCCGCCCAGGGCCACCGACCCGACGGCGAGGACGATCATCGGCCACGTCATGAGGCGCGGGGACTCGTGCGGGTGCTGGACGGGACCGTCCTGCGGGCCGAGGCCGTCCAGGGAGCCGCTGCCGTCGTTCCAGCGGCGGCGACCGGAGAACGTCATGAAGAACAGGCGCGACATGTAGAACGCCGTGATCCCCGCGCCGAGCAGCGCCACGCCGCCGAAGACCCACGCCCGCCACGGCTCGCCGTCGACGGGGACGAACGCGGCCTCGATGATCTTGTCCTTGCTCCAGAAGCCCGAGAACGGCGGGATCCCGAGGATCGCGAGCCAGCCCATCATGAAGGTGATCCACGTGACCTTCATGTACCGCGCGAGGCCGCCGAACCGGCGCATGTCGACCTGGTCGTCCATGCCGTGCATGACGGACCCCGCGCCGAGGAACATCCCGGCCTTGAAGAAGCCGTGCGTCACGAGGTGGAAGATCGCGAACGCGTAGCCGATCGGGCCGAGCCCCGCGGCGAGGATCATGTAGCCGATCTGCGACATGGTCGACGCGGCGAGCGCCTTCTTGATGTCGTCCTTCGCGCAGCCGACGATCGCCCCGAAGAGCAGCGTCACCGCACCCACGATCACCACGACGAGCTGCGCCGTCGGCGCGCCCTCGAAGATCGGCGCGGACCGGACGACGAGGTAGACGCCCGCCGTGACCATGGTGGCCGCGTGGATGAGGGCGGAGACCGGCGTCGGGCCGGCCATCGCGTCCCCGAGCCACGCCTGGAGCGGGAACTGCGCCGACTTGCCGCAGGCCGCGAGCAGGAGCGCGAGGCCCGTCGCCGTGAGCAGCGCGGTCGAGGCCTCCGGCACGCGGGCGAAGACCGTGCTGAAGTCGAGCGCGCCGAACGTCGCGAACATCAGCATCATCGCGACGATGAGGCCGATGTCGCCCACGCGGTTCATGACGAACGCCTTCTTCGCCGCGACCGCGTACGCCCGGTTGTGGTTCCAGAACCCGATGAGCAGGTACGACGCGAGGCCCACGCCCTCCCAGCCGACGAACAGCAGGAGGAACGAGTCGGCGAGGACGAGGACGAGCATCGCCGCGATGAACAGGTTGAGGTACGCGAAGAACCGGCGCCGGTCGCGGTCGTGCGCCATGTAGGCGACCGCGTACACGTGGATGAGCGTCCCGACGAACGTCACGAGGAGCACGAACGTCAGGGACAGCGGGTCGATCCGCAGCCCGACGGCGAGGTCGAGCCCGCCGGACGCGATCCAGTCGAACAGGCGGTAGTCCACGACGCGCTCGTCGACCGGGAGGCCGAGCATCGACACGAAGAGGACCAGGCCCACGACGAACGCCGCGGCGGACATCAGCACGCCGAACCAGGCGCCCCAGCGGTCGCTGCGGCGGCCCGCGAGCAGCAGGACGGCCGCCCCGACGAGCGGGAGCAGCACGAGCAGCGGTGCGGCGAGGAACGCGCCCGGGACCGTCTCGGTCGCGGGCACGACGTCGGTCGCGGTCAGCAGTCCGCCCGCCGACGGCAGGGCGGGAAGGAGCATCGTCATCGGTGCCGGCCCCTCAGCTCTTGAGCAGGTTGACGTCGTCGACCGAGGCGGACCGACGGGTGCGGAAGATGGACACGATGATCGCGAGGCCGACGACGACCTCCGCCGCCGCGACCACCATGACGAAGAACGCGAGGACCTGGCCGGTCACGTCGCCGTGGATGCGGGCGAACGTCACGAACGCGAGGTTGGTCGCGTTGAGCATGAGCTCGATGCCCATGAACACGATGATCGCGTTGCGGCGCAGGAGGACCGTCGCCGCGCCGATCGCGAAGAGGATCGCGGCCAGCACGAGGTAGTGGGTGAGCTCCATCAGTCCTCTCCTCCCGGGGTCGCGCCGGGCACGCGGGACCGGCCCGGGTCGTCGGGACCCCCGACGTCGCCGGCGGGCGGCTCGCCCTCGGGCTGCTCGGCCGTCGCGGCCTGCACCACGCGCTCGTTCGCGTCCTGGGCCCGCAGCGCGGGCAGGGCACGGTGCGGCTCGTGCTCGACGAGCACGTCGCGCTCGGCCTCGAGGATCGTGCCGGCCGAGCGCTCCTGGCCACGGATCCGCAGGATGCGGGACACCGACTCCTCGATGGGCCGCCCCTGCGGGTCGAGGGCCGGCGTGTCCATCGCGTTGTTCTGCGCGTACACGCCGGGCGCGGCGAGCGGCGTGAGCCGGCCGCCCGAGGGCAGTGCCGCGACCTTCGCGTCCGCCTGCTCGCGCTGGCCGACCTTCGGGGTGAGGCGGCGCCGGTGCGTGAGCACGAGCGCCGAGACCGCGGCGGTGATGAGCAGGATGCCCACGACCTCCATCGCGAACACGTAGTCCGCGAAGAGCACGCGCGCGAGCGCCGTCGGGTTTGTCACCGCGTTCGCGGCCTCGAGACCGACCGCGGGCGGGAACGCCGCCTGCGAGACGACGCCGACCAGCACGGCCCCGAGCCCGAGCCCGAGCAGCACGCCGATCCAGCGCTGACCGCGGATCGTCTCGACGAGCGAGTCCGACGCGTCGACGCCGACGAGCATGAGCACGAAGAGGAACAGCATCATCACGGCGCCCGTGTAGACGACCACTTGGACGACGCCGAGGAACGGCGCCTCCTGCGCGATGTAGAGGATCGCGAGGTCGACCATGACGAACATGACCGCGATGGCGGCGTGCACCGCCTTGCGCGCGAAGAGCAGCGAGAGCGCCGCGAGCACCATGAGGGGGGCGAGGACCCAGAAGAGGACCGCCTCGCCGCCGCCCCCGATCACCGCGCGCCCTTCCGGGCCGACGGACGGGCGGACCGCCCGGACGGCTGCGTGACCCGCCGGACCTCCGGCTCGCGGCCCGCCGGCTCCGGCGGGAGCGTCGGGTCGTCCGGCCTGTGCTCGCGCACCCACTCCACCTGCTCGGCCACCGGGCCGCTCACCTCTCCGCGGTAGTACTCGGTGTCCGACGTCCCGGGCACCATCGGGTGCGGCGCGGCGAGCATGCCCTCGCGCAGCGGCGCGAGCAGGTCCTGCTTCTCCCAGATCATGCCCTCGCGCGTCGGCCCGGCGAGCTCGTACTCGTTGGTCATCGTCAGCGCGCGCGTCGGGCACGCCTCGATGCACAGCCCGCAGAAGATGCAGCGCAGGTAGTTGATCTGGTAGACGCGGCCGTACCGCTCGCCGGGCGACATGTGGCCGCCGTCGGGCAGGTCGGCGTTGTCCGCGCCCTCGACGTAGATCGCGTCCGCAGGGCACGCCCAGGCGCACAGCTCGCACCCGATGCACTTCTCGAGCCCGTCGGGGTACCGGTTGAGCTGGTGCCGGCCGTGGTAGCGCGGCTTGGGCGGCACCTTCTGGCGCGGGTACTGCTCCGTCACGGTCGGCCGGAACATCGAGGAGAAGGTCACGCCGAACCCGGCGACGGGCGCGACGAGCTCGCGAAAGCCCTTCGCCTGCGGGCGGCGGACCTCGTACTCGCCCGGCCGGTCCGGCTTCTGGTCGTCAGCCACGGTCGACCTCCTTGTCGTGCGGTGTGTCGCGGGGAGCACCGGCACCCGGTGCGGACGTCCTGGCCGCGCCCGCGTCGTCGGGCACGAGGGCCCGACGGCGCGGCGAGGGGGGGGGCGTGTGGCCGGGCAGCGGCGGGTCGGGGCAGCCGCGGGCGCCCGGCGCGATCGGGGCGGCCGCGGCGCCCGCGGCGGGCGGGGCCGCGCCGGGTGGCGCCTTCTTCTCGGGCCAGAACCAGACGACGACCACGACCACGAGGGCTATCGCGACCGCGATCCCGATGAACACGCGCAGGTCCACGTCGAGGAACTGGCGCACGGCCTGGGCGACGGCGAGGAGCACGAGCCACGCGAGCGCGAAGGGGATGAGGACCTTCCAGCCGAAGCGCATGAACTGGTCGTAGCGCAGTCGCAGCAGCGTGCCGCGCACCCACACGAAGAAGAACATGACGGCCCAGACCTTGACGAGGAACCAGAGGATGGGCCACCAGCCCTCGTTGAACATCCCGTCGTTGATCGCCGAGAGCGGCCACGGGGCCCGCCACCCGCCGAGGAACAGCGTCGTCGCGACCGCGGAGACGTTGAGCATGTTGATGTACTCCGCGAGGAAGAACCACGCGAACTTCATCGACGAGTACTCGGTCATGTACCCGGACACGAGCTCGCCCTCGGCCTCGGGGAGGTCGAACGGCAGGCGGTTCGTCTCGCCGACCATGGAGATCACGTAGATGACGAACGCCGGCAGGAGCGGGAGGAACCACCACAGCTGCGTCTGCGAGTCGACGATGCGCGAGGTCGACATCGACCCCGCCATGAGGAAGACGGAGACGAGCGAGAGGCCCATCGCGAGCTCGTAGCTGATGACCTGGGCCGTCGAGCGGACAGACCCGAGCAGCGGGTACGTCGAGCCGGACGACCAGCCGCCGAGCACGATCCCGTACACGCCGAGCGACGCGCACGCGAGGATGTAGAGCGTCGCGACCGGGAAGTCGGTGAGCTGGGCGGGCGTCACGTAGTCCGTGAACGGGATCTGCACCTCGGGCCCGAACGGGATGACCGCGAACACGAGGAGCGCGCAGAACACGGAGATCATCGGCGCGAGCAGGTAGACGAACTTGTCGGCCGCCTTGACGGTGATGTCCTCCTTGAGCAGGAGCTTCATCGCGTCGGCGAGCGACTGCAGCAGGCCGAACGGGCCGTGCCAGTTCGGGCCGGGCCGCACCTGCATGCGGGCGACGACCTTGCGCTCGAACCAGATCGCGAAGAGCACGCTCGTCAGCAGGAAGACGAGGATGAGGACGGCCTTGACGAGGTACGTCCAGCCGTTGTCCTGCGAGAAGTTCGCCGTGATGCCGGGCACCGCCGGCGTCTCGGTGGCCAGCGCGTGGAGCGCGTGCAGGCCGCTCATGCGCCCTCCCCTCCGTCGGTGGTCCCCGGCTCGAGCCGGACGAGGTCGCCCGGCACCGCGCCGAGCGTGGCGTGCACGGACGACCCCGGCGAGCGCAGCGGCAGCCACACCACGTGGTCGACCATGTCGGTCACCACCACGGGGAGCGTGACCGCGCCCCGGTCGGTGACGACGCGCACGAGCTCGCCGTCGAACACGTCGACCGCGGCGGCCGTGGCCGCCGACAGGCGGGCCACGGGACGCTTGGCCGTGCCGGCGAGGTACCGCTCGCCGTCCTGGCCGCGCGCGTCGTCGAGCAGGAGGCGCCAGCTCGCGAGGACCGCGGTCCCCGGCGCGACGGCGGGCGGCTCGGTCGCGTCGACCGTGGGCGCCGCGGCGCGCGCGCCGTCCCACGCGCCGTCGCCCACGAGCTGCTCGAGCTCGGCGCGCACGGCCTCGAGCGTCGGCAGGCCGAGCGGGGCGCCGGCGGCGTCCGCGAGCGCGTCGAGCACGCGGTGGTCGGGCATCGCGGTCGAGGCGAGCGCGGCCGGGAACGGGCGCACGCGCCCCTCCCAGCTGACGAACGCCCCGGCCCGCTCCACGGGCGGCGCGACCGGGAGCACGACGTCGGCGTACTCCGTCACCGCCGAGCGTCGCACCTCGAGCGAGACGACGACGTCCGCCGCCTCGAGCGCGCGGCGCGCGTGCGCCGGGTCGGGCAGGTCGTCGAGCTCGAGCCCACCCACGAGCACGCCCGCGAGCTGGCCGACCGAGAGCGCGTCGAGCATCTCCCCCAGGTCGCGGCCCGGGGCCGTGGGCAGCCCCGCGGGGTGGTCCTCGGTCGTCGCCGCGCCCCACACGGTCGCGACGTCCACGCGGGCCGCGGCGGCGGCGGCCGGGCGGGGGGGCCGGGGGCGGGTGGGGGGGGGGGCGCGCGCGACGGCCCGGCGCGCGGTGCGCGCCGACGGCGCGTTGCGTGCGCGCGTG
>ERZ1464670.88-NODE-88-length-8336-cov-14.163145_pt1 | contig 8336 bp, 4 predicted proteins | sample MGYA00563975_ERZ1464670 | MGnify/ENA primary metagenome ERZ1464670 (study PRJEB39283, sample SAMN07833605) | human skin metagenome | isolation source: Scalp | host: Homo sapiens | place: India: Bengaluru | collected 2015-06-26 ... | reverse complement strand
CAGCCCGAGCGCCTCGCGCACCGACGGCAGGCGGCTCATCCACGGCGTGCCGATGACGCCGAACAGCGCGAACTGCACCATGAGCGCCCACCGCGCGCGCGAGACCACGGCGCGGTCCGTCAGGGCGCGCGCCGTCCCGGAAACCGGAGGGTTTGTTGACACTTGCCCGAGTCTACGGAGCGAGCGGGCCCCCGGGCCTCCGTTTTCCGCGGCGGCGACCCGTCAGAGGCGGACGGTCCCCGCGACGCACGTGACGCTCGACCCGCCGACCCAGACGGTCCCGGCGCCGTCGCGCTCGACGTGCACGCGCCCCGCCCGGCCGAGCGCGGCGCCCTGGGCGGCGACGTAGCGCCCGGGGAAGCGCCCGTCGCGCGTGAGCCACTGCCCGACGACGGCGTTGAGGCTCCCGGTGACCGGGTCCTCGGGGATGCCCATGGCGAGCGCGCCCCCGCGCCCCGCGCCGGCGGTGCCGCCGGGGCCGCCGTCGCCCCCGTGCAGGCCGGCGACGCCCACCGCGAGGTCGGGGCGCTCCGCGCGCAGCCGGGTCCAGTCGGGCGTCAGCCCCGCGACGCGCGCGGCGGAGTCGAGCAGGACGACGCGCCAGCCCGGCCCGTTGTCGAGCACGCGGTGGTCGAGCACGGCCTCGTCGGGGACGCGGAGCGCGGCGACGATCGCCGCGAGGTCGTCGGCCGGGACCGGCTCGTCGGCGAGCAGCGCGGGCGCGGCGAACGCGAGCCGCTCCGTGCCCTCCTCGCGCCGGATCGTCACGAGCCCGACGCCGCACTCCTGCACGACGACGTCCCCCGCGCGCGGGCTGCCGCCCGACTCGAGCCACGCGTGGCACGACCCGAGCGTCGGGTGGCCCGCGAACGGCAGCTCGCCCGCCGGGGTGAAGATCCGCAGGCGGTAGTCGGCTCCGCCCGCTGCGCCGTCGGGCGTGGGCGGCAGGAGGAACGTCGTCTCGGAGAGGTTGGTCCAGCGCGCGAAGGCGGCCATCTGCTCGTCCGTGAGGTCGACGGCGTCGAGCACGACCGCGACGGGGTTCCCGAGGGTCGGCGTGCGGGTGAAGACGTCGACCTGGGCGAACGGGCGGGACGCGGTCCGGTCGGCGATGTCGCCGTGGCGTGCGGTCATGCCGTGAGCGTACGTCCCCGCTGGTGGGACCACTTTTGTCGACGGCGAGACGGAAGTTGTAGACACATCGATAGAACGAGGGCTAGCCTGTCCAGCGTTGTCATCGACGGAGCCAGGCAGGGGTTACGCTCCGTGGACTCGTAGTCCGACCGAGTAAGGAGCAACGATGCTCGAACGCACCAGCCTGCCGGTGTCCCGCCGGATCAGGTACCGACGCGGCGCGGCCGCCCTCACCCTCGGCGCCCTGGTCGTCGCGGGCTGGGCCGTCCCCGCCGCGGCAGAGCTCCCCGAGCAGGAGCCCGGCGTCACGCTGCGGACCTTCCAGCTCGCGCAGAACCCCGGCGGGGTCTGCACCTTGAAGTCCGGGCAGACGCCCAACGTCGACAAGCTCATGCCGACCATCGACTGGTCCACGGCCGAGCAGTTCGGCGCCGAGGACAACTTCATCTCGCAGGTGAGCGCGAACCTGCACGTCCCCGCGGACGGCCAGTACCAGTTCCGCGTGACCAACGACGACGGCGCGCTCGTCTACATCGACGGCCAGCTCGTCCTCGAGAACGACGGCCCCAACGACTCGACCTCCGTCGAGGGCAGCGCGACGCTCACCGCGGGCGTGCACGACCTGCGGGTCGACTACTACGAGGGCAGCGACAAGCAGCGCCTCACGCTCGCGTGGAAGACGCCGGGCAGCTCCTCCTTCCAGGTGATCCCGACGTCGGCGCTCAGCACCGAGGCCGGCGTCGTGCGCGTGACCGCGCCCGGCTACAAGTACTGCGAGGGCGCGACCGACACGGCCGGCGACGGCCTGCGGCTCGACTCCGTCAACCCCAACTACGAGCTCGTCGACCTGCGCCCCGCGGGCTTCGAGCCCAAGGTCTCCGGGCTGGCGTTCACGCCGGACGAGCAGCTCGCCGTCGTGACCACGGGCGAGGTCAGCTCCGGCGGCTGGCGCCCCGACCCGGTGTCCGGCGAGGTGTACTTCCTCGACGGCGTCACCACGGCCGACGGCCCCGAGGACGTCACGGCGACGCTCGTCGCGGACGAGCTCCTCAACCCCATGGGCATCGAGGTCGTCGAGGACTCGATCTTCGTCTCGGAGCGGTACCAGCTCACGCAGCTCACCGATCCCGACGGCGACGGCTTCTACGACACGCACACGAAGATCGCGGAGTGGCCCGACGGCGGCAACTTCCACGAGTTCGCGTTCGGCCTGATCCACGACGAGGACTACTTCTACGTCAACCTCTCCGTGGCCATCAACAACGGCGGCGCGACGACGAACCCGCAGCCCGCGGCCAACCGCGGCACGTCGATCAAGATCGACCGCGAGACGGGCGAGGTGAGCTACGTCGCGGGCGGCCTCCGCACGCCGAACGGCATCGGCTTCGGCCCCGAGGGCGAGATCTTCGCGACGGACAACCAGGGTGCCTGGCTGCCGTCGAACAAGCTCATCCACATCCAGCAGGACAAGTTCTACAACCACTACACGAACCCGGCCGGGCCGTTCGACTCGAACCCCGTCGCCCCGCCGGCCGTGTGGCTGCCGCAGAACGAGATCGCCAACTCCCCGGGCAACCCGATCCTCGTCGAGGACGGCGAGTTCGCGGGCCAGATGCTGCTCGGCGACGTCACGTACGGCGGCATCCAGCGCGCGTTCCTCGAGAAGGTCGACGGCGAGTTCCAGGGTGCGGTCTTCCGCCACACCGCGGGCCTCGAGGTCGGCGTGAACCGCGTCATCTACGGCCCCGACGGCGCGCTCTACGCCGGCGACACCGGTGAGGGCGGCAACTGGGGCGAGTCCGGCAAGCTCCGGTTCGGCCTCCAGAAGCTCGTCCCCGTCAACGAGGACTCCTTCGACATGAAGGAGATGCGCGTGGTCGAGGGCGGCTTCGAGATCGAGTACACCGACCCGGTCTCCGACAAGGTCGTCGAGAACCTCGCCGACGCGTACCAGATCAAGCAGTGGCGCTACGTGCCGACGCAGCAGTACGGCGGCCCGAAGGTCGACGAGCAGCCGCTCTTCGTCACGGACGCCCAGGTGTCCGAGGACCGCACGACCGTCACGCTGAAGATCGACGGTCTCAAGCCCGGCCACGTCGTCTACGTCCGGTCCCCGCGCCCGTTCGCCTCGGCCGACGGCGCGGAGCTCCTCAGCACCGAGGCCTGGTACACGCTCAACTCGCTGCCCGGCTACGTCGCCCCGGCCGACCGCGGCTGGTACGAGGCGGAGCTGGCCCAGCCCCTCGGCGGCTCGAGCATCGGCTCGGACCACAGCAACTACTCCGGCTCCGGCTTCGCCGCGGGCATGACGAGCGTCGGCTCCGGCCGCACGTTCTCCGTGACCGTCCCCGAGGCGGGCACCTACCCGGTGAACGTGCGCTACGCCAACGGCATCCACCCGTACACCGAGCTGCGGTCCAAGAACGTCTCGCTCCACGTGAACGGCCAGGACCTCGGCCAGTGGAACTTCCCGACCACGGGGAGCTGGAAGGACTGGGGTGTGCAGACGCGCGACCTCGAGCTCCAGGCGGGCACGAACACCATCACGCTCGCGTACGAGACGGGCGACCAGGGCAACATCAACATCGACGTGCTCTCGATCGGCGAGAACCCGGACATCTGCACCCCGGGCGAGGTCGAGGACGGCTACACCGCCCTCTTCGACGGCACCCTCGCGAGCCTCCAGGCGGGCTGGCGCATGGCCGGTCCGGGTGGCTTCGGCCGCCAGGAGGACTGCTCGATCCAGGGCGCGGGCGGCATGGGCCTGCTCTGGTTCAACCAGGAGCTCGGGGACAGCTACAGCCTGAAGCTCGACTGGAAGCTCCTCAAGGACGACAACGGCGGCGTGTTCGTCGGGTTCCCGAACCCGGGCGACGACCCGTGGGTGGCCGTCAACAAGGGCTACGAGATCCAGATCGACGCGACGGACGCCGCCGACCGCACCACGGGTGCCGTCTACACGTTCCAGGGTGCCGACGCCGCGGCCGTCGAGGCCTCGCTCAAGCCGGTCGGCCAGTGGAACGCGTACGACATCCGGGTGGAGGGTGACCGCATCCGGGTCTACCTCAACGACGTGCTGGTCAACGACTTCACGAGCACCGACCCGGCCCGCCTGGTCAACAGCTTCGTGGGGATCCAGAACCACGGCAACGGCGAGATGGTCAACTACCGGAACATCCGGTTCAAGGAGCTGACCGACGAGCCCGTCGAGGAGCTCGCGATCTCGACGACGGTCCAGACCCGCTGCCTCGCGGGCAAGGTCTACGTCGCGGTCCGTGCCACGAACGACGACACGGTGCCGGCGGACGTCACGCTCACGACGCCGTTCGGGACGAAGACGGTGACCGGCGTCCAGCCGGGTGCCTCCGCGTACCAGTCGTTCGCGACGCGTGCCACGTCGGTCGAGGCCGGCGTCGCGCAGGTCTCCGCGACCGGTGACGGCCGGACGTTCGAGGCGGACGCCGCCTACGAGGCCGTCAGCTGCGGCTGAGCCGATGACCCGGGGCGGGCGGCGTGCGCCGTCCGCCCGGGGTGCCGCCGGGCGGGGGGGGGGGCGCGAGCCGCCCCCGCCCGACCCGTCTCGTCCGGCGCCCGGCAGGGCGTCCCCGCAGGGCGGAGCGCGGTCCGACGGCGCTCCCACCCTCGCGTAGGGTGCTCACGTCCGCGCGCTGCCGCACGGACGCACCGCACGAACGTCGTGGGCGAGCCGGCCGAGGCCGACCCCACGACTCCCCGACGAGTTCCCGACGAGGGGAGCCCCCATGACGCTCGGACGCCTCCTGCACCGGACCGGACGGTTCGCCGCCCGCCGCCGGGGCGTGGTCCTCGTCGTCTGGGCCGTCCTCCTCGTCGCGGGCGCCGTGCTCGGCGGGGCGGTCTTCGACAAGACCTCCGACGTCGACCCCGCCCCGCCGGGCAGCGCGTCCGCCCTCGCGGCGGAACGCCTCGAGGAGCTCGCCCCCGAGGGGGAGACCGTCGTCGCGGTGCTGTCCGGCCGCGACCACTTCTCCGCCGACCTCATCGCTCAGGCGAGCGAGGTCATGCACGGCATCCGCGCGATACCCGGCGTCGTGGAGCTCTCCGACGCCTACACCGGCGGCGGGCTCATCGCCGACGACGCGCAGGGCTCGCTCGTCGTCGTCGAGCTCGACCCCGCGCTGTCCGACGACGAGGCGCTCGCCCTCGCGCACCGCGTCGCCGACGCGCTGCACACCGTCGACACCCCCGAGGTGCTCGTGGGCGGTGCGCTGCTCGCGGAGGAGGCGTTCGTCGAGCAGGCGATCACCGACGCCGCGGTGGGCGAGGGGATCGCGATCGCGGTGCTCCTCGTCGTGCTCGTCGTCGTCCTCGGCGGCCTGCGGGCCGGCCTGGTCCCGCTGCTCTCCGCGCTCGCCGCGATCGCGGTCGCGCTGCTCGTGCTCAGCGGGCTGCTCGGCGTGGTGCCCGTCAACGAGTTCGCCGTGAACGTCGTGACGCTGCTCGGTCTCGGCCTCACGGTCGACTACTCGCTGCTCGTGCTCGCGCGCTTCCGCGAGGAGCGCGCCGCGTCCCCGGGCCTCCCGCTCGACGAGCTCGTCGGGCGCACGCTCGCGACCGCCGGCCGCGCCGTGCTCGCCTCCGGCCTCGCGGTCGCCATCTCGCTCGCCGGGCTCCTCCTGCTCGGTGACTCCCTGCTCTCCGGCATGGCGGTGGGCGGCGCGATCGTCGTGCTCGTCGCGACCGCCGCCGGGCTCACGCTCGTCCCCGCGCTCGTCGCGACGTGGCACCGCGCGATCCCCGCGCCGGGCGCGCGCACCTGGTCCCACCCGTGGACGGGCCGCGGCGGCGCCGGCACGCTCGGCCGGCTCGCGCGCACCGCGCAGCGCCACGCCGTGCTCGTCACGCTCGGCGCGACGGCGCTCCTGCTCGCGCTCGCCGTGCCCCTCGGCTCGCTCACGCTCGGCAGCTCGGAGGTCCGCTCGCTGCCCGCCGACGCCGAGGCGCGCCTCGCCGCCGACGCCACCATCTCCCGCTTCGCCGACCTCGGCGTCGCGCCCGTCACCGTGCTCGTGGAGGGCCCGGTCGACGACCCGGCGGTGCCCGACCTCCTCGACCGGGCCGCCGCCCTGCCCGGTGTCGAGGACGCCATGCAGGACACCGGCTACCCGCCCGAGGTCACCGTCGTCGACCTCACGCCCGACGTCGGCCCGGGCGGTGACGCGACGGCCCAGGAGGCGCAGGACCTCGTGCACGCCGTGCGCGCCCTCGACACCGACCTGGAGGTGCGGGTCGCCGGACCGGCCGCCGAGGTCGTCGACACCCAGGAGCACCTCGCGCAGCGGCTCCCGCTCGCCGCCGGGGTCGTGGTGCTCGCGACCTTCGTGCTGCTCTTCCTGCTCACCGGCTCGCTCGTGGTGCCGCTCAAGGCCCTCGTGCTCAACCTCCTCACGCTCGCGGCGACGCTCGGCGTCCTCGTCTCCGTGTTCCAGCACGGCGTCGGCGCCTCGCTCCTCGGGTTCGAGCCGTGGGGTGCGCTCGACGTCACCACGCCCCTGCTCGTCGGCATGCTCGTGTTCGGCCTCTCCACCGACTACGAGGTGTTCCTCCTGTCTCGCACCGCGGAGGAGTGGCGCGCCCGCCCGCCCGGCGAGGACCCGCGCGTTGCGAACGACCGGGCCGTGCTCCGCGGCATCACCGCGTCCGGCCCGGTCGTCACGACGGCGGCCGTCGCCATCGGCATCGTGTTCCTCGGCTTCGCGGCGGGCGAGCTCGTCGCGATGAAGGAGGTCGGCGTCAGCATGGCCGTCGCCGTGCTCCTCGACGTCACCGTCGTGCGCGGGCTGCTGCTGCCCGCGACGATGACGCTCCTGGGCCGGTGGAACTGGTGGCCCTCCTGGCGCGGGGGAGAACCCGGGTCCGCCGACGTAGAGCCCGGGTCCGCCGAGGGAGACCCCGGGCCCGCCGAGGGAGAGCCTGGGTCCGCCGAGGTAGAGCCGCGGTCGGTCACACGTCGCGCATGACCTCGGTGACGAAGCGCGCGGAGCGCTCGCGGAGGCCGTCGACGCGGAGCTCGACGAACAGCTCGCGCATCGACTCGTCGTCGCCCATCTCGGTGCGGGTGGGCGCCCGGCGGACGTTCTGCGAGCAGAGGAACTGCGTGCAGATGAGGGTGCCGACGGTGTTGCCGCGGCGCCCGGCGGCCCCGGCGCGGCGCGCCACGTAGAGGCTGACGTCGTCCGTCACGACGACGTCCTCGCACCACGCGCACACGGCGCGCTTGCGCCGTCCGCCCGTCTTGGCGTCGGTCGAGCGCAGCAGGACGCCGCGCGGCTCGTCGTCGACCTCCACGACGGCGTCCCCGAGGCGCGGGGCGTGGCGGGCGCGCACCCCGAGCTCCTCGAGGCGCTCGCGGGCGAGCGGCTCGAGGTCGGGGAGGGTCGCCTGCGCGGCCTCGCGCTTGGACGCGTTGACGAACGACGCGCGGATCTGCTTCTCGGTCAGGGGGTTCATGGGTTCGCTGCTTCCGTGTCAGGACGGTCCGCGGCCCGGCGGGCGTGCACGACGACGCGTGCTCGCCCGGGCGCACGACGGCGCCTCCGGGGGTGGGGAGGACGGCGTGCCCGCAGCCGTCGCGTCGTGACCGGCGCGGCCGGGCGACGACGGGGTCGTCGGACGGCGGTGCGCCCCGGCGCGCGGCGGGCGGCGGGGCCCGCGGCGCGCGGCCCGGGGGTCTCAGCGGGTGACGGTGCGGGGGGAGAGGGCGCCCGAGCAGGCCGCCATGGCCACCTCGCAGCCTGCGGTGCCGTGCATCCGCGTCTCCTCGTCCCGTGCGGCGCGCCGTCGGCGCGATCCTGATCCGTGGTCGTGCCCGTCGGGCACGACGGACGGCTGCCCACGGCAACCGTCACTCTCGATGGTGCGCCTCGGCACCCGCCGTCGTCAACGTGATTGCCGCCCGGGCCGCCGCGCACCCCCGGCGCGACGGCCGACGTCGCCCCTCAGGACGTCGCCCAGACGCCCAGCTCGTTGCCGCTCGGGTCGAGGAAGTGGAACCGGCGGCCGCCGGGGAACTCGTAGGGGCCCTCGACCACCTCGCCGCCCGCGTCCCGCACGGCGGCGAGCGTCGCGTCGAGGTCCTCGGAGAACAGGAGGCCGGACGGACCGCCGCGGGGCGCGTCGCCCGACTCGGCCCGGCGGAGCCCGCCGGGCGCGGGCGCGGCGGG
>ERZ1464670.86-NODE-86-length-8415-cov-32.146890_pt1 | contig 8415 bp, 5 predicted proteins | sample MGYA00563975_ERZ1464670 | MGnify/ENA primary metagenome ERZ1464670 (study PRJEB39283, sample SAMN07833605) | human skin metagenome | isolation source: Scalp | host: Homo sapiens | place: India: Bengaluru | collected 2015-06-26 ... | reverse complement strand
GGGAATGTAATATTCCCTTTTTAGAAGTATATATTCCCTACTATGACCTATTCAATTCTATTTCTATTCTATTCAGAATAGAAGAGAACTTAATAACTATGATGGATAAGTAGTGTAATAGAGATTAAGAGAATAGGATCATGAATGAAACCATAAGAGCGAATAGTCCAGTAGCCTCTGAAAGAGCGAATCCAAGAACAGCATATTGGAATAGTTGATTTTTAACGCTAGGGTTTCGAGATGTACCTTGGATAAGAGCGTAGAATACAATACCTACACCAATACCAGCACCAGCAAGAGCAAGAGTAGCAATACCAGCACCAATGTATTTAGCAGCACCAAGCATAAGTAAGTAGATAGAAAGAATTATAGAAATAGAGACAAGTGGTTGATTCTATAATAAGGGTAAACATGTGGTGTTTGTTTTGAAAGTTTTTGTGTTGGAATAACACTGATATATATATATATATATGTTGATGATTTGTGAAAGAAGAAAGATCATTTGCTTATCTGTTGGGATCTTTCAGATGAAATATGAATATATATATGATCATATCATCACCTATATGAGGATATTCTATGAATGATATATTAGTAAGTGGAAATATGAATATATATGGAGGGTTTGTTTTTGTGTGAAGTAGGTTTTTGGTAGGTGGGTATAGTTGGTTTTTTGTAGTAGAGTGGTGAATAAGGATATTGAATATATATTCATTTGAATGTATGTGAATGGGTTGGTAAGGATTGAATGGGTAGAGATAGAATGGTAAGAATATAGGGGTTACTCTAATGGGGTTTTAGGGTAATGGGTTTGTTGAAGTATAAAATAAAGTATATGGTTATGTAAGCATGTTGAAATTGGTAGACAAGCTATTCTTAGGAAATAGTAGTGTAAAACTGTGTGGGTTCAAGTCCCACTGCTTACAAGGAAGAATTCTATATAGAATCTATACTAAGGGGAATATATTTCCAGTGGGACATAGTTGAATTTGATTTTCAACAAGTCCACTGCTTACATATCTTGTAAATGTAGAATATTAGTATGTAAAGAAGTAGATATTCTGTCCAGTGGGACATAGTTGAAATATTTTTTATTTCAACAAGTCCACTGCTTACATACATAAGAAGTAAGATGAATATGTAGTTTCTAAAGGTAGAATGGGGCCAGTGGGTAACATTGGAATTGTTTTTGTTGTTATAAGGAAATGGTTTTTGTATGGATGTAGAATAAGCATCTTTAGCTAAATTGGTGAAAGCGCCTAACTTCGGATTAGGAGATTGTGGGTTCGAGTCCTTCAAGGTGCTGAGAATGCTGGAATGGAAGAATAAGTAGGTAGGAGGTGGTTCTAATATAGTAATAGGTAAGGGTTTTTTTTGTTTAGAGTGTTAGGGATGTATGTAAATAGTAGGTAATACTTATATATTCTATATTCAAAAGTGAATTGAATTTCACTATGTGTCTGTCTATGTGTGTGTGTGTGTGTGTGTGTGTGTGTCTGTCTATGTGTCTGTGTGTGTAGAGAAGTATTGGATATAGTGGTGGAATGGTAAGTAAATGATGTATATAGTAGGAGTAAGAGTATAAATAAGTATAGTATATGAAGGAGAATAAGTAAAATAGTATAGAATAGTAGTATTCTTCTATAGTATAATAATACTTATAATATATATATACTTATTGGATGAATAGATATATCTTCTTCTTATCTTGGAAGGTATAGAATGATATATTGTGTGGTAGTAGAATGGTGATAGTGTAAATTGTGAATAGAATATGGTAGAATTGTGGGTGATAGATGAGTGGGGAGAGAATAAAGGATAGGGATAGATAAGTAAGATAGTAGATGAATAGAGTAGAAGATGGGGTATGGATGGAATGATGATGGAATGAAATAGTGATAGAATAGAATAGTATGTAAATAGATATGGGAATAGTATGTTAGTTTTTTGTATGAGTGTGTAAGTATGTTGATAGGATAGGTAGGTGAATATAAGGTGTTTAGGAATGAATGGTAAATATAACGACATACTTATAATGAAGTAAGAGTCATAGAGGGTAAGTGCAAATAGAAATATGTGGATACCGGGTACATAGCGAATATCTAACATAGAGAAATATTCGATACCGAGTAAATGCTACAAATACTTGATACCGACTCTAACATCTAACATAGAGAAATAGTCGATAACAGGGTAAGTGTTCATTCATAGAAATCCTAGAGAATCCTCTTCCTCCTCCTCTATTCTCCCTAGAAAAAGGGAAAAAATAATCCAACTAGAAGAATTTTTTCCTTTCTTAATCGTGTATACAATTGTATAGTATCAGAGTAGTGAATACTCTTCAAATTTTGAAGGGAATATTTCTGCAAAAGAAACATTCATAAGTATAATAATAATAGTATATTCTGTATAAACAATAGAGAGAAGTATGTTTACTTCCTATTAGTGTTGTAATATTTTTGTTGGTAATATGATTATACTTGATATAGTAGTGTTGTAACAGATACATCAATATTATCAAGAATAGTATTAGGTAGAATACCAACAAGGATAGTTAGGAATAGAAGAGGAAGGATAAGATGGAATTCTCGTCGATTGATATCTTTAGTAAAGTTAAGATATTGACTGTATGTACCGAATGAAATACGGTTATAAAGCCAGATAGAATAAGCAGCACTAAGAACAATACCAGTAGCAGCTAGAATAGCAACGATAGGGTTAAATTGGAATGTACCAATAAGACAAAGTAGTTCACCAATCCAATTAGCACTAAGAGGAATACCAGCATTGAAAATAGTAAATAGGAAGAAGAATACAGAGAAAATAGGCATATATGTAACAACACCTCGGTAGTATCGAATAGTACGAGTATGGAATCGATCGTAAAGAACAGCACCAACAAGAATGAAAAGTGCAGGACTAACAAATCCATGAGCGATAGAAAGAACAATAGAACCTTCAATACCTTGGATAGTATTAGAGAATAGTCCAAGAGCAATAATACCCATATGCCCAATACTTGAATATGCAACAAGAGCCTTGAAATCAGTTTGTCGAAGAGTAGCAAGACTAGCATAAATAATACTCATAATAGCCATAGTTTGTACAAGAGGACTGAAATAATGTGAAGCATCAGGCAGGAATTGTAGTAGAAGACGTAGACTACCATATGTAGCCATCTTAAGAACAATACCAGCTAGTAGAATACTACCAGCAATAGGAGCTTCAGCATGGGCTCGATATAGCCAAGAATAAAGAGGCCAAAGTGGGAATTTAATAGCCATACTAATAAATACACCAATCCATAGAAGTTTTTGTACAGAAGGATCGAAATGGAATTGTTGGATAAGTTGGAAATCAGTAGATCCAACATTGTAATAAATAGCAAGGATAGAAAGTAGCATGAATAGAGAACCAGCAAGAGTAAATAGGAATAGAAGGAAAGCGGCTCGGATTCGATTAGCACTACTACCCCAAATACCAACAATAAGGAAAAGAGGAATAAGAACACTCTCGAAGAAGATATAAAATAGCATAATATCAGTAACAACAAATAGAAGGATTAGAAGAGTTTCAAGAAGAAGCATAGTACATAGGTAAAACTTCACATTGTATTTGTTACCTCCAAGAGTAGTAGAAGAAGAGATTTTCCAACTAGCAAGGAAAGAAATAGGAAATAGGAAAGTAGTAAGAAGAACGAAATAAATAGAAATACCATCAACACCCATTTGAAAATCAGAAGAGAATGATGTAGATGTAAGAAGATGGAAAGTGAATTGATAATCCGGAGTAGAAGGATCAAATAGAACAAGAAGGATAAGAGAATATAGAAATGCAATAATAGAAACAGTAAGAGCAATATATTTGATTTTCGTATCCGGATCAACATGACTTTGATTATGAAGAATAGGAAGATATTGATGACTTTGATAAGATGGAGCAATAATAGCAACACCAAATAGAGGGATAAGAATAAGAGTAAGAAGGATCATGGTGATAAAATAAGAATATGCAATGATCAGATTCTGTCGTTCTGGGAAAGAAAGTAGCAATGTAAAAGTAGATAGAAAGTAGAAGAATTGCTAATTTGCCTATAAATGAGTAGTGATAGAGCTAAGAGGAGTTTTCTATAGAAGAAGGATGATAATAGTATGGAATGGTGATAGTACAGTATTACAGTATGTGGAATGAATATGTATGTATAGTATGACATACTTATATACTATACAACAGTGATGATCTTATTTGTTCATAGAATGAAATAGAATTTCCTGATTTCTTATTTCTATTCTTCTTACATTCGTACTATGAATGAAATGAATAAGTAAGGGAATAAATTCTCTTTCCTTACTTAGATTCATTTGTATTAGAATAGAATATGTAAAGTTACATTGTATATAATACATTACTATTAGTGTAGGTCAATAGCATCTTTAATGTATGATGATGTAAGAATACAGAATACGTAAGCTTGAATGAATGATACAGCAAACTCAAGTACAATAATAGCAATGAAGATAACAAATGGAACAATAGTTAGGATACTAATAAGGAAACTAGATGTGAATAGTGAGAATAGGAATCCACCAAGAATTTTCATTAGTGAGTGTCCAGCAGCCATATTAGCTAGTAGCCGTACTCCTAGTGAAAGTGCACGAGCTAGGTAAGAAATTAGTTCAATAGGTGCTAGGAAAGGAACTAGAGCAAGAGGAGTACCTGCAGGAACAAAGAATGAGAAGAAGTGTACTTTGTGGATACTTAGTCCAAGAATAGTAACACCAATAAATACAATAACACTAAGTCCCATAGAAACAATAGCTGATGTAGTAACTGTGAATCCGTATGGGATATTACCGTTTAGGTTAGCAAATAGTAGGAAGAAGAATAGAGAATAAACAAAAGGAAGGAATCGCTCGTTAGCTGCACCTACTTGTGATTTTACAAGTCCATGAACAGAAGCGAAACTAGATTCAAGTGAAAGACTCCATCGGCTAGGAACAATTTTATGGTTGAATCCTAGAATGTGGAATGCTAGAACAAAGAATACAGTAATGATAGTATATAGTCCAAGATTTGTTAGAGCAACATGTCCGAAATATGGGATTTCAGTGTAAGCAAGACTAACAACCTCAAATTGTTCAAGAGGTGAATGGATATTATATAGCATAATAAATGAATTCATGATAATGATCATGTAGGTATATCAAGATTATCTAATAGGAATTGAATGGCATGGTAACCACAACTTTGTTACTTATAAATAGAGACATAAAGGATGAGATAAACTAGGAGCATTTTCATTTTTTGTAGATAGGGGATATATTTTATGTCTAGGTATAGAATTTGTAGGGAGTATAGAGTACTATGTAAGAATGAATTACATATTCATATGTAAATACTTATATATTTTTTATATGTTGATAGAATGATTAAAGGAAGTATTATCTTGATATGACTGATATATTTATCATAAAACTTCTAGCATTCTCTATATGCTTTGTATGGTATATGGATGGAGATGAGAAGTATATTGTAATTGTTTAATCTTAGCAAAGTTCGAACGTTATCTGGTAGTTTTACTCATGCAAGTCGTATGTATATATGTACATATGGCGCGCAGGCGAGGAATACAAAGAATAGATGCCTTGATATTTTGATAGATTCATTCTTTGTTTTGTAGGTAGTTGGTACGATAGTGGCGTACCAAGCCGGTGACAAATAGGAAAGAGCGAAAGCTTCTATTCCCGCAATTGGTTTTGATAGACCGATCGATCAGTTGTCTGATTGCTGCAGAGGAGAATCTTGGGCAATGCTCGAAAGAGTGACCCAGCTAACCAGAACTCGAAGTATAGTAGAGTGTGGTAAGGGAGGATAATGACGTTACCTTACTATGAGTCCAATCTAAGTCTCGTGCCAGCAGACGCGGTTATACGAACTGGGCGAACGTTGAATGAATAAATAGGTTTTAAGGATCTGTAGGCGGCCATGAAAAATAGATTTTTTCATAGCTAGAATTCAATAGAGGAAAATAGAACGTTAAGAGGAGAGATGATATTTGTTGATACTTAACGGAATACTAAAGGCGAAAGCAATTTTCCAGGTAAGAATTGACGCTGAGAGATGAAAGTTTGGGGAGCGAAACAGATTAGCTACCTGAGTAGTCCAAACCGTAAACTATTTACACTACTCCTTTGGTTAAGTATAATATACTGAAAATAAAATCAGAGGGAAAGCGAAAGGCTGTATGTGTAACACCTTGTTAGTAATGCCGCAAGGTTGAAAGCAAAAAGATTAGACCATCCCTAAGAACCGGTGTGGAGCATGTTGTTTAATACGAAACCACGCGTAGAACCTTACCTCTCCTCGTATGTCCATGTAGTTTTTAACAAAGTGGATACAGGCGTTGCATGGCTGTCGTCAGTTCGTGTCGTAAGATGTTAGGTTCAGTCCGCTAACGAACGCAATCCATGGAAGGAATCAATTCTTTCTTCTATCAACTTGATAAAAGTGATATGATGGATTACGATAAGTCGTCATGACCCTTATGGAGTATGGGCTACAGACGTGCTACTAAAATCTAACAATAAGAGGCAAAATCGTAAGATTGAGCAAATCTATAAAATAAGATTCGATAAGGATTGTGGACTGAAATTCGTCCACATGAATCAGGAATACCGAGTAATCGTTTATTAGTATGAAACGGTGAACCACTCATTAGGGAGATACTAACTGTCTATCACATCTTGGTTTTGTTTGACTACGGAACTCGGAATATCAATGAAGAGGACGTTTAGAATAGAACTGAGGTGAAGTTATAGCAAGGTAGCCGTAAGGGAACTTGCGGCTGAATTATAAAAAATCAATTTTTCCCCTTGTATATATATATATATAAGGTATACTATATTTTTAGTATGAATATGATTGTCGTAGAATGAATTATGGACAAACGGCTATTGGCGAAGTAAGGGTAATTGCTAATTATCTGGGTATAAACCCGTGGGAGTTCGAATCTCCTTTTGTCCTTACAAACGATATATGGAAGTATATATATATATATGTATTCTACATTGGAGATTCGTCACTCTCTCTACAAATCTTAGATTTGTTGGAGTTCGAATCTCCTTTTGTCCTTAAAAAAAATTATGAAGCATATGTATATGATATTGGAGATTCGATACTCTCTACAAACCTGTGGGTTTGTTGAAGTTCGAATCTCCTTTTGTTCTATTTACTTGTATTTTGTATAAATGAATATATACTATATTATACTATGGAGATTCGATACTCACTATGAACCAATAGGTTTATGGAAGTTTGAATCTTTCTTTGTTTTGAGTGAAAATAGCTGATAAAATGAGAGTTAGAAAGTTTCCTTCTAGATTTTTATCATACTTGAGTACATATATGTATAGTATGATAGAATACTCTAAAAAATAATTTTATTAAGGTAAAGCAAAATCTCTCATTTATTCTTTGTCTCTTTTTGAAGAAAATGTAATTTTTCTCTTTGTATTGAAAGAAGGAGAAAATATAACTAAAATGTATAGGACATCTATCTTAGATATATTCTAATAAGAATCGAGTATTTCGATAATAGAGCTATTATGACTCGATGGCTTTATTCTACAAATGCTAAAGATATTGGTACTCTTTACCTTATCTTTGCTGTATTCTCAGGACTACTAGGTACAGGATTCTCAATCCTAATTCGTGCTGAACTAGCTGCACCTGGTGTTCAAGTTCTGGGAGGAAATCATCAACTATTTAATGTGATTATTACAGCTCACGCATTCCTAATGGTATTCTTCCTAGTAATGCCAGCTCTAATGGGTGGATTTGGTAACTACTTTACTCCTGTAATGGTAGGTGCTGTAGATATGGCTTTCCCACGACTAAATAACATTAGTTTCTGGCTACTAGTACCTAGTCTAATTCTACTACTAGCTAGTGCTTTTGTAGAACAAGGAGCTGGATCAGGATGGACGGTTTATCCTCCACTAGCAGGACTACAAAGTCATTCAGGAGGATCAATTGATCTAGCTATCTTTAGTCTTCACCTATCAGGTATCTCATCTATGCTAGGTGCTATGAACTTTATGGTAACTATCCTGAATATGCGAGCTTCAGGTATGACAATGTATAAAATGCCACTATTTGTATGGGCAGTATTTGTAACATCAATTCTACTTATTACTACACTACCTGTACTAGCAGGTGCTATTACAATGCTACTAACTGACCGTAACTTTAATACATCATTCTATGATCCAGCAGGAGGTGGTGATCCAGTACTATATCAACATCTATTCTGGTTCTTTGGTCATCCGGAAGTTTATATTCTAATTATTCCTGCATTTGGTATTGTAAGTCAAGTAGTATCAACATTCTCATCAAAACCAATCTTTGGTTACCTAG
>ERZ1464670.84-NODE-84-length-8521-cov-15.091188_pt1 | contig 8521 bp, 9 predicted proteins | sample MGYA00563975_ERZ1464670 | MGnify/ENA primary metagenome ERZ1464670 (study PRJEB39283, sample SAMN07833605) | human skin metagenome | isolation source: Scalp | host: Homo sapiens | place: India: Bengaluru | collected 2015-06-26 ... | reverse complement strand
GTGTAGATCTCGTCGGTGGTCTCGAGGAACCAGGGCTCGATCGCGATGACGAGGCCCGGCTTGAGCGGGAACCCGCGCTTGCGGCGGCCGTCGTTGGGGATGTGGGGCTCGCCGTGCATGGTGCGGCCGACGCCGTGCCCGCCGAAGTCGGTGTTCACCGAGTAGCCCGCGGCGTGCGCGACGTCGGCGATGGCGGCGGAGATGTCGCCGACCTTCTTGCCCGGCTGCGCGGCGGCGATGCCCGCCTCGAGCGCGCGCTCGGTCGTCTGGATGAGCCGGGCGTCCGCCTCGCCGAGCGCGCCCGCGCGCGGCGTGCCGACGACGAACGACAGCGCCGAGTCCGCGACCCACCCGTCGACGGAGGCGGCGAAGTCGATGCTCAGCAGGTCGCCGTCGCGCAGCGCGTAGTCGTGGGGCAGGCCGTGCAGCACGGCGTCGTTCACGGACGTGCAGATCACCTTGCCGAAGGGGCTCGCACCGAACGACGGGTGGTAGTCGATGTAGCAGGACTCGGCCCCGCGGTCGCGGATCATCCGGTGCGCGACCTCGTCGAGCTCGAGCAGGTTCGTCCCGACCTTCGTGGCGGCGCGCACCGTGGTGAGGACGTCGGCGACGAACCGTCCGGCGGGCCGCATCTGCTCGATCTCCCGCGGGGTCCTCAGCTCGATCATCGTGGTCCTTCCGGTTCGCAGGTGGTGGTGCCCGACGACGGCGCGGCGGGCTCGGGCGTGCCGAGCGGTGCCGGGGGCGGGCCCGACCACGATATCGGTCCCCGCGGGAGCAAGCGCTTGCATCGATCTGCTCACGATGCGGCACGGCGCCTCGCCAGGCTCCGTCCCGGCGTGGCAGCATCACCCGTCGTGGCAGGTATCGACGACGTCGCCCAGGCCGCCGGGGTGTCCACGGCGACCGTCTCGCGCGCCCTGCGCGGCCTGCCGAACGTCTCCGAGGCGACGCGCCTGCGGGTGCTCGCGGAGGCGGCGCGGCTCGGGTACGTGCCCACGCCGTCGGCGTCGTCCCTGGCGACGGGGCGGACCCGGACGATCGGCGTGCTGACCCCGTGGGTGAACCGGTGGTTCTTCGCCAACGTCATCGAGGGCGCCGAGCGCGCCCTGCGCGACCTCGGCTACGACGTGCTGCTCTACACGTTCGACGTCCGTCGCACGTCGTCGCGCCGGCGGGTCGACCCGAGCGTGCTGCGCCACCGCGTGGACGGGACGCTCGTCGTCGGGCTGCCGCTGGACGACGACGAGGTGCGCTCGCTCGTCGGGCTGGCGCGCCCGCTGGCGTTCGTGGGGTCCGGGCCGGCGGAGCAGGTGACGGTGCGGCTCGACGACGTCGCGACCGGGCGGGCGGCGACGCGCCACCTGCTCGACCTCGGGCACCGGGTGATCGGGCACGTGACCGGGGTGCCGGACCTGGTGTCGTCGTGGTCCCCGCCCGTGGAGCGTGCGCGGGGGTACGTGCGCGCGCTCGAGGAGGCGGGCGTCGTCGTGCAGCCGGACCTCGAGGTGAACGGCGACTTCGACGTCGCGGGCGGCCGCGAGTCGACCGCGGAGCTGCTGCGCCGCCGCCCGGACGTGACCGCGGTGTTCGCGGCGTCGGACGAGATGGCGATGGGCGCGATCCTCGCGGCGCGCGACCTCGGCCGGCGCGTGCCGGAGGACCTGTCCGTCGTGGGCGTGGACGGCCACGACCTCGGCGAGCTCGTCGGCCTGACCACGATCGCGCAGGACGCCTACCAGCAGGGCTTCGACGCGGCGCTCCTGCTGCTCGACATGATCAACGGTGCCCCGGTGCCCGAGAGCCTGACGTACCCGACGGAGCTCGTCCGGCGCGGTTCGACGGCGCGGCTCCCCCCGGGCGCGTAGGGCCGGCCGCGACCCCGGCCCACACCGGGACGCCCTGCGGGCGCACGGTGTGGGAGCGCGGCCAGCCTTCCGGGCCCCGAGAGAGCGCGCACCCGCCGCGCGTGACGGAATCGTTACGCAAACTCACCTCCGCTGTGCTTGCACCCAGGGGATGCAACCGCTTGCATGGTGGGAGGGCGAGAGCGCACCCGCGCTCGCGACGTCGCGATGCGCCCGGTCCTCACCGGACCGGGGTGACGGCGTCCGGACCCACGACGAGGTGGAGGCTGAGATGACCAGGACCACGAGGACCAGCGCGGCGCGTCGCCGCACGCTGGCGGTCGCCGCCGGCGGCGCGAGCCTCGCGCTCGTGCTCGGGGCGTGCAGCAGCGGGGGCGGCGGCGGGGGCGACGACGAGTCGCCCAGCGCCGAGGTGGACTGCGCCGACTTCGAGCAGTACGGCGACCTGTCCGGCAAGACCGTCACGGTCTACTCGACGATCGTCGACACCGAGGCCGAGCAGCAGCAGGCGTCGTACGAGCCGTTCGAGGAGTGCACCGGCGCGACGATCGAGTACGAGGGCTCCAAGGAGTTCGAGGCCCAGCTCCCCGTCCGCATCCAGTCGGGCAGCGCGCCCGACATCGCGTACCTGCCGCAGCCCGGCCTCCTGCGCCGCATCGTCGCGGACTTCCCTGACGCGATCCAGCCGGTCGGCGACCAGGCCGCGGCCAACGTCGACCAGTACTACACGGAGTCCTGGAAGGAGTACGGCACCGTCGACGGCACGCTGTACGCGACGCCGCTCGGCGCGAACGTGAAGTCGTTCGTCTGGTACTCGCCGTCCATGTTCGAGGAGGCGGGCTACGAGGTCCCGACGACGTGGGACGAGCTCATGGAGCTCTCCGACCAGATCGTCGCCGACAACCCGGAGGGCGACGTCAAGCCCTGGTGCGCCGGCATCGCGTCCGGCGAGGCGACCGGCTGGCCGGCCACCGACTGGATGGAGGACGTCGTCCTGCGCACGGCGGGCCCCGAGGTCTACGACCAGTGGGTCAACCACGAGATCCCGTTCAACGACCCGCAGATCGCCACGGCCCTCGCCACGGTCGGCGACGTGCTGAAGAACGAGGACTACGTCAACGGCGGCCTGGGCGACGTGAGCAGCATCGCGACGACCGAGTTCACCGAGGGCGGGTACCCGATCATCGACGGCCTGTGCTACATGCACCGCCAGGCCACGTTCTACCAGGCGAACTGGACGACCCTCGACCCCGACCTCGAGGTCGCCGAGGACGGCGACGTGTGGGCGTTCTACCTGCCGGGCGAGTCGGCCGACGACAAGCCGCTGCTCGGTGGCGGCGAGTTCGTCGCGGCGTTCAACGACCGTCCCGAGGTCCAGGCCTTCCACGCGTACCTGTCGAGCCCCGAGTGGTCCAACGCCAAGGCGAGCGTGACCCCGCAGGGTTGGATCAGCGCCAACAACGGCCTCGACCCCGAGCTGCTGCAGTCGCCGATGGACCAGCAGGCGTACGAGCTGCTCACGGACGAGAGCTACACGTTCCGCTTCGACGGCTCGGACATGATGCCCGCCGCCGTCGGCGCCGGCTCGTTCTGGTCCGAGATGACCGAGTGGATCGCGAGCGACAAGTCCGACCAGGCCGTGCTCGACGCCATCGAGGCGTCCTGGCCGACGTCCTGACCCGCGAGCGGCCCGGGGGCTGACGGCGCGGCGCGAGCCACGTCGTCGGGCCCCGGGCCCGCGCGTCGACCCGGGGGCGGGTCGCCCTGGCAGGACCCGGGCGGCCCGCCCTCGCCGACCGTCCCTCGTCGTCCACCTCGTCCTCCCGGCCGCCGCCGGCCACCTCAGGAGCCTCACATGGACTGGTTGCTCGAACCCTCCGGGACGGGGGGCAAGCTCGCGGTGATGGTCGTCGCGATCCTGCTCTTCGTCGTCGTCATGGGTCTGATCCTCTTCCTCGTCGACCGGCCGAAGCGCGTGCCCGGCTGGGTCGTCGCGATCGCGTTCGCCGGGCCCGCGGTCGTCATGCTCGCGTTCGGCCTGCTGTACCCAGGGCTGCGCACCATCCGCGACTCGTTCTACAACCGCACGGGCTCCGCGTTCGTCGGGCTCGACAACTACGTCACCGCGTTCACGCGGGACGAGTTCCAGATCGTCCTGCGCAACACGGCGATCTGGGTCATCGTCGTCCCGCTCGTCTCGACGTTCCTCGGGCTGGTGTACGCGGTCGTCGTCGACCGGTCCCGCTTCGAGAAGCTCGCGAAGACCCTGATCTTCCTGCCCATGGCGATCTCCATGGTCGGCGCGGGCATCATCTGGAAGTTCATGTACGAGTACAAGCCGGCCAGCCAGCCGCAGATCGGCCTGTTCAACCAGGTCCTCGTGTGGCTCGGGCTGGAGCCGCAGCAGTTCCTGCTCAGCGCGCCGGCGAACACGTTCTTCCTCATCCTCGTGATGATCTGGATCCAGGCCGGGTTCGCCATGACGATCCTCGCCGCCGCGATCCGCGCCATCCCGGACGACATCGTCGAGGCGGCCCGGCTCGACGGCGTCGGCGGCATGCGGATGTTCCGCTACATCACCGTGCCGAGCATCCGCCCGGCCCTCGTGGTCGTCCTCACGACGATCGCCATCGGCACGCTCAAGGTCTTCGACATCGTCCGCACGATGACGGGCGGCCGGTTCGAGACGTCGGTCGTGGCGAACGAGTTCTACACGCAGGCGCTGCGCCAGGGCGAGCAGGGCCTGGGCGCCGCGCTCGCCGTCATCCTCTTCGTGCTCGTCATCCCGATCATCGTGTACAACGTGCGGCAGCTGAAGCAGGCGGAGGAGATCCGATGAGCACCCCACTGTCCGCCTCCGTGCCCGACGCCCCGCTCGTCGACGAGACCGTCGAGGAGGGCAGCGGCAAGGGCGTCGTCGCCGGCCTGGACGCGCGCGCCGACAAGGTGCGCCGCAAGGTCTCGTCGCGGCCGGCGTCGATCATCGCGATCGTGCTCGCCGTCCTGTGGACGATCCCGACGTTCGGGCTCCTCGTCACGTCGTTCCGGCCGCCGCGCGAGATCCGCCGGTCGGGGTGGTGGGAGGCGTTCGCGAACCCCGAGTTCACGGTCGACAACTACACGGACGCGCTGTTCGGCGGCTCGACGAGCTTCGCGACCTACTTCGTCAACTCCCTCGTCATCACGCTGCCCGCGGTGATCATCCCGATCACGCTCGCGTCGCTCGCCGCGTACGCGTTCGCGTGGGTGAACTTCAAGGGCCGCAACCTGCTGTTCGTCGCGGTCTTCGCGCTCCAGATCGTGCCCATCCAGGTCACGCTCGTCCCGCTGCTCACGCAGTACGTGGACTGGGGGATCGACGGCTCGTTCTGGCCCGTGTGGCTGTCGCACTCGATCTTCGCGCTGCCGCTCGCGATCTTCCTGCTGCACAACTTCATGAAGGACATCCCGCGCGAGCTCGTCGAGGCCGCCCGGGTCGACGGCGCGGGGCACGTGAAGATCTTCTTCCAGGTCCTCATGCCGCTCCTCGTCCCCGCCATCGCGGCGTTCGGCATCTTCCAGTTCCTCTGGGTGTGGAACGACCTGCTCGTCGCGCTGACGTTCGCGTCCGGCCAGGACACCGCACCGATCACGGTGCGGCTCGCCGAGCTGTCCGGCTCGCGGGGCGCGAGCTGGCACCTGCTCCCGGCGGGCGCGTTCATCTCCATGGTCGTGCCCGTGGTCGTGTTCCTCGCGCTCCAGCGGTACTTCGTGCGCGGCCTGCTCGCCGGCTCGGTCAAGGGCTGACGCCGGCCGCGGCGCGCGGGGGGCGCCGGCCCGTCCCGCACGGCGGGCGGGCCGCCGTCGCACGACCGGCGTGCGACGTCTCCGGGCGGGCGCGGTCGTAGAGTCGGTCGGTGCCCACCCGAACCGCCGCCCTCGACCGCGTCCCGGCACCGGCCCTGTTCGTCGTCTCGGGCCTCACGCAGTACCTGGGCGCGGCGATCGCCGTCGGGCTGTTCGCCGTCGCCGGGGCGGTCGAGGTGGGCTGGCTGCGCATCGCGGCCTCCGCGCTGCTCCTGCTGGCCTGGCGCCGCCCGTGGCGGCGGCGCTGGACGCGGCACGACCTCGCGTGGGCCGCGGTCTTCGGGGTCGCGCTCGCGGCGATGAACCTCGCGTTCTACGTCGCGATCGACCACCTCCCGCTCGGCACCGCCGTCGCGATCGAGTTCCTCGGCCCGGTCGCGGTCGCGGCGGTCACGGGCAGCGGCTGGCGCGAGCGCGGCGCCATCGCGGTCGCGGCGGCGGGTGTCGTGCTGCTGGGGGGCGTGACGGTAGGCTCCGACCTCCAGCAGGCCGCAGCCGGCGCGGGTCTCGGGGCGGGCGCCCGCGGCCGAGCCCGAGGAGGCCACGTCCTGCGCGCCGCCCGCGCGCGAGCTCGCGCGCGTGAGCGCGGCCGGGCTGCGGCACCGGGACGAGCTGGGCGGGCTCGAGCGGCAGGCGGTGCTCGTCGACCGCGCGATGCGCAGCGTGCGCGTCCTGGCGCGGCGCGCACGGCCGGTCGCGAGCGGCCCGGACCACCACGAGCTCGACGCCGTGGCGGACCTCGTCGCCCGGTTCGGCGCCGGGGTGCACGTGCTCGCCGAGGCCGTCGGCGCGGGGCGTGACCCGGCGGTCGCGCGCGAGGTCCTCCTCGAGGTGGCCCGCAGCGCCGACCCCCACGCGCTCGGCGACGGCGACTGGCAGGTGCAGTCGCTCGTGATGCTCGTGCGGTCACCGATCGTCGACGCCCTGGAGGCGGCGGGCGCGACGCCCGAGCAGGCGCGCGACGCGCTCCCCGAGCTCTGAGAGCGTTCGCACCCGGGACGACAGACCCCTGCACAGCGGTACCGCGGGCCGGTACGGTCGGGGCATGGAGGTCCCTGTCAGCGCGCTGCGCGCCGAGCTCAAGTCGTGGATCGAGCGGGCCAGGGACGGTGAGGAGGTCGTCATCACCGAGCGTGGCGTCCCCGTCGCCCGGCTGACCGGCGTCGCGACGGCGGACCTCGTCACCGAGCTCGTGCGCGACGGCGTCCTGGTCCCCCCGGCGGGGGAGCGCCCCGTGCACGCGGTGCCCGCGCCGGTGCTCGCCGCGGCGTCGGACGGGGCACGTCCGGCGGGTCCCGACGGCTCGCGCCCGTCCGACGGCGCCCGGGTCGCCCGCGGCGGCGGGGTCGCGGCGCTCGTGCGCCGGATCCGGCGCTGAGGGGCCCGCGGTGGCCCTCGTCTACTTCGACGCGAGCGCGCTCGTGAAGCTGTGCGTCCCCGAGGCCGGCTCCGCGCTCGCGAGCCGCCTGTGGAACCGTGCGGACGTCGTCGTCACGAGCCGCCTCGCCGACGTCGAGGTCCGCGCCGCGCTCGCCGCGGGGGCCCGCGGCGGGGTCATCGACGGCCCGGCGCACGCCCGCGCGCTCGGCACGTGGGACACGCTGCGACCCGCGCTGCACGTGGTCGAGGTGTCCGGCGCCGTGACCGACCGCGCGTCGCGGCTCGTCGCCGCGGGGTCGCTGCGCAGCAACGGCGCGGTGCACGTGGCGAGCGCGCTCGCCGTCGCGCACGACGACACGGTCGTGGCCGCGTGGGACCCGCACGTCGTGACCGCGGCGCGTGCCGCCGGGCTGCGCGTGGTGCCGTGGCCGCTCGCCAGACCGTAGGCTCGTGCCCGTGGGAATCTTCGGGTCGCTGCAGTGGATCGTCTACCTCCTCCTGTCGCTGGTCGTGTTCGGGACGCAGCTCTTCGCGCTCGTCGACGCGATCCGGCGGCCCCCGAGCGCGTTCACGGCCGAGGGCAAGCTGAGCAAGCCGATCTGGCTCGCGATCCTCGGCGTCGCCGCGGCGCTCGGCTTCCTCTCCATCCCGCTCGGCGGCGGGATCAACCTCGGCTTCATCGGGATCATCGCGGTCGTCGCGGCGATCGTGTACCTCGTCGACGTGCGTCCCCGCCTCCAGCCCTACGGGAACGGGCGCGGCAACGCGTCGGCCGGCCGGCCCGGCGGCTGGTGAGCGCCGCGGTGACCGACGACGTCCGTACCGGGGTCGCGCGCGCCGCCGTCCCGCTGGCCGAGGTCGTGCGCGGCGACCTCGTGGAGTCCGTCCACACGGGGCACCTCGTGCTGCTGGAGCCCGACGGCGGCACGCTCCTCGAGCGTGGCGACGCCGGCACGGTCGTCTGGCCGCGCTCGAGCGTCAAGCCGTTCCAGGCCGTCGCGATGCTGCGGCACGGCCTGCGCCTGCCGCCGCGCCTCCTGGCCCTCGCCGCCGCGAGCCACAACGGCGAGCCCGAGCACCTCGCGGGGGTGCGCGAAATCCTCGCGGGCGCCGGGCTCGACGAGTCCGCGCTGCGCAACACCCCGGACCTCCCGCTGCACCCGCCGGCCGCGCTCGCGTGGCAGGAGGCGGGGAACGGCCCGTCGTCGATCACCCAGAACTGCTCGGGCAAGCACGCGGCGATGCTCGCGACGTGCGTCGTCGCGGGCTGGGACCCGCGCACGTACCTGGAGCACGACCACCCGCTGCAGGTCGCGGTGCGCGAGACCGTCGCGGAGGCGACGGGCGTCGCCGTCGAGCACGTGACGGTCGACGGCTGCGGCGCGCCGCTCTTCTCGACGACCGTGCGCGGGCTCGCCCGCGCA
>ERZ1464670.83-NODE-83-length-8591-cov-14.614691_pt1 | contig 8591 bp, 8 predicted proteins | sample MGYA00563975_ERZ1464670 | MGnify/ENA primary metagenome ERZ1464670 (study PRJEB39283, sample SAMN07833605) | human skin metagenome | isolation source: Scalp | host: Homo sapiens | place: India: Bengaluru | collected 2015-06-26 ... | reverse complement strand
CCGCCCCCCGCCCCCCCCGCCGGCCTCGTGCGCGCGCCGATGGGGAGCAGAGTCCGCGGGCACCGCCCGGGCCGCAGGGCGGGCGCCGTCGTCGTGCTGAGCGACGGCGACCTCGCGCTCTACGTCGAGCGCGGCGGGCGGTCCGTGCTGTCGTTCGTGGACGGCCCGCGGCTCGCCGAGGCGAGCGCGGCGCTGGTCCGCGCCGTACGGGCGGGCACGCTCGGGAAGATCGTGGTGCAGCGCGTCGACGGCGTCGAGGCCCTGGCGGGTGCCGGCACGGCCCGGACCCCGGCGGACGACGCGGTGCGCGCGCTGCTCGACGCCGGCTTCCGCGCCACGCCGCGCGGCCTGCGGGCGGCCTGACGTGCGGCGGTCGTCGCGCGTGCCCGGACGCGGGGGGCGGTCGCGTGCCCGAGGGTGACATCCTGCGTCTCGTGTCGGCCCGCCTCGACGAGGCGCTCAAGGACCGGGTGCTGGTCCGCTCGGACCTGCGGTGGCCGAGCGCCGCGGAGATCGACCTGGTCGGGCGGACGGTCGTCGGGAACCGGGCCTACGGGAAGCACCTGTTCACGCGGTTCGACGACGGCCGGTCCCTGCACACGCACCTGCGCATGGAGGGGTCGTGGCGGCTCGCCCGGACGGGCACGCACGACGCTCGCGGGGCGGAGCCGAACGTGCGCGTCGTCCTCGCGAACGAGTGGTGGACGGCGGTCGGGAACCGGATCGGGATGCTGCACGTGCTGCGCACCGCGGACGAGCGCGTGATCGTCGGTCCGCTCGGTCCCGACGTGCTCGGCGACGACTTCCCGGAGACCGGGCTGCCCGAGGCGGCCGCGCGGATGCGGGCCGACGACGCGGCGGGCGGGAGCGGCCCCCGGTACCGGCCGGAGCGGGCCGCGACGGGCGTGCCCGTCGCGGAGGCCCTGCTCGACCAGCACCTCGTCGCCGGCATCGGCACGATCTACACGGCCGAGTCGCTCTTCGCCGAGCACGTCTACCCGTGGACGCCCGTCCGCGACGTCGAGGACCTCGAAGGGCTGCTGCTCACGGCGCGCACGCTCATGCAGCGCACCGTGCGGCACGGGTTCGACCCGCGCGCCGGCGTCGTGCGGCACGTGCACGGGCGCACACGAAAGGCGTGCCACGTGTGCGGCACGCCTGTCGCGGAAGGTACGGCGAACGAGCCCCCGTACGACCGTCCGATCTTCTGGTGTCCGACCTGCCAGGCACCGCCCGCAGCAGGATGACGGCGGGCGTCGCTGCCCCCGCTCCCGGTGCGGCCGGTCCCGGCCCGACCGTCAGCCGACGGGCTGCAGGTCCTCGCGGCGTGCCGTGCCCTCGGGATGCTGGCGACCCAGCACGGCCGTCGCGAAGTCGGCCGGGATGGTGTCGGGGATCAGCAGACCCTCGGCGACGGCGACCCGGTCGCTGACCTCGCGCAGCACCAACGACATCGGGATGTCGAGCGCCTCGCAGATCGAGCCGAGGAGCTCCGACGACGCTTCCTTCTGACCGCGCTCGACCTCGCTGAGGTAGCCCAGCGAGACCCGTGCGGCGGAGGACACCTCTCGCAGGGTGCGCCCCTGTCGCTGGCGAGCGTCTCGCAGCACGTCCCCGATCTCTCGTCGAAGAACAATCATCTGGCGACCCCCTTCCGTGTCCCGTGCGCCCCCGGGAGCCGGAGAGGCCCCCACCTGGGTGCGCGAACTGCTCGTGCCGGTCTTCCTGTTCACTGCCCCGCGTGACGGGGTCGTCCTACCGTACCCCGCCCGCGGTCCGCTCACGTCGCCGGTGCCCCGTGCGGGACGGGGCGCGGGCGCGTTGTCCGTGCGTCCCACCGGTCGGTTGACGGTCCTGTTGGCGATCACGTGCTGTGCAACGTCGCGACGTGGGGTGTTGTTCCCGCGCCGGGCCTCCCGGCCGCTCCCCCGCGGCACGTTCACGACGTCTCCACGACGCCTCCGGCCCGGTCCACGCCTGGCCGGGCGGCCGACGCTCCCACCGACGATTTCACCCGGCAGGGGGGATCGTCACGCCGTCGGTGGCCGGGGCCCGACCGCCGCGCGCGCGAGGGCCACCGCGGCGGCCACGGTGGCGGCGCGGACGGCCGCGCGGTCGCCCGCCAGGTGCAGCTCTCGCACCTCCGTGCCCCCCGGTCCGCTCGCGGCGACGAAGACAGTGCCCGGGGCCCGGCCGTCCTGCGGGTCGGGGCCCGCGACGCCCGTGGTCGCGACCCCGACGTCGGCCCTCAGCACGTCGCGCACGCGCTCGGCCCGCCCCCGGCCGACCGCCGGCGGCCCGGCCCCCGCCGCGGCGCGCCGCCCGCCGTCGACTCCGAGGACCGCCTCCTTGACGTCGGTCGCGTACGCGACGACGGCGCCCCGGAGCACGCGCGAGGCGCCGGGCACGTCGACGATCGTCGCGCTGAGCAGGCCGCCCGTGAGCGACTCGGCCGTCGCGAGGGTCCACCCGCGGGCCTCCAGAGCGCCGAGCAGCTCGACGACGTCGGGCCGCACGTCCGGGCCGGTGACCGACGAGCTCCCCGGCGGGACCGGAGCGTCGGTCACGAGACGGGCGCGCCGTCCGTGCTCGGACCCCGCTCGACGATGCGGGCCGCGCGCACCGCGTCGCGGCGCAGGCGCCAGCCCTGGTACGCGTACTCCAGGCCGGTCACGACGGTGACGAGGATGGCCGCGGCGAGCACGATCCAGGCGACGACGCCGACGAACGCCGGCAGGTGCGCGAGCGGCAGCACGAAGAGCGTGATCGCGACGGTCTGCAGCACGGTCTTGAGCTTCCCGCCGCGGGATGCGGGCATGACCGCGTACTTGAGGACGGCGAACCGCAGGAGCGTGACGCCCAGCTCGCGTGCGAGCACGACGACGGGGACCCACCACGGCAGCTCGCCGAGCGGCCACGCCAGCAGCACGAGGGCGGTCCCCACGAGCAGCTTGTCCGCGATCGGGTCGAGGAGCTTGCCCAGGTCCGTGACGAGGTCGTAGCGCCGCGCGAGGTAGCCGTCGAGGCGGTCCGACGTGGCGGCGAGGACGAAGATGCCCGTCGCGACGAGGCGCCACGTGACGGACTCCCCGCCGTCGACGAGGAGCGCCCACGCGAAGAACGGGACGAGCAGGATCCTCGCCATGGTGACGAGGTTCGCGGAGTTCCACGGCGAGGGGACGGCGTTGACCACGTCACCAGCCTAGGGGGTCGTCCGGGGTGCGCCGACCGTCGGCGGCACCACCGGCCGCCCGGGTCACCGCCAGCCCGACTCCACGTCGGCGCCGTCGTGGTACTCCGTCGCGACAGGGGGCATGTGCCCGTCGGTGCCCTCGCCGTAGTCGTGGCCACCCCCTGCGCCCGGGGGCGCGGGGGCCGCGGCGGGCGCCTGGCCGTCGAAGACGTCCTGCGCGGGCTCGCCCCGGATGAGGGCGAGCGCCGACGGCAGCTCCTCGGGCGTCACGAGCACCTCGCGGGCCTTGGACCCCTCGGACGGTCCGACGATCTCGCGCGACTCCAGGAGGTCCATGAGGCGACCCGCCTTGGCGAACCCGACGCGCAGCTTGCGCTGGAGCATCGACGTCGAGCCGAACTGCGACGTCACGACGAGCTCGGCCGCCTGGAGCAGCAGGTCGAGGTCGTCGCCGATGTCCTCGTCGATCTGCTTCTTCGTGGCCGCCTGCGTGACGTCCTCGCGGTACACGGGCTTGAGCTGGCTCTTCACGTGCTCGACGACGGCGTGCACCTCCGACTCCGAGACCCACGCGCCCTGCACGCGCATGGGCTTGGCCGCGCCCATGGGCAGGAACAGGGCGTCGCCCTGGCCGATGAGCTTCTCCGCGCCGGGCTGGTCGAGCACGACGCGCGAGTCCGCGAGGGACGACGTCGCGAACGCGAGCCGCGACGGCACGTTCGCCTTGATGAGGCCCGTCACGACGTCGACCGACGGGCGCTGCGTCGCGAGCACCAGGTGGATGCCCGCCGCGCGCGCGAGCTGCGTGATGCGCTGGATCGAGGCCTCGACGTCGCGCGGGGCGACCATCATGAGGTCGGCGAGCTCGTCGACGACGACCAGCAGGTACGGGTACGTCGCGATCTTGCGCTCGGAGCCGGGCAGCGGCTTGACCTTGCCGGCGCGGACGGCGGCGTTGAAGTCGTCGATGTGCTTGAACCCGAACGCGGCGAGGTCGTCGTAGCGGGCGTCCATCTCGCGGACGACCCAGTCGAGCGCCTCGGCGGCCTTCTTCGGGTTCGTGATGATGGGCGTGATGAGGTGCGGGATGCCCTCGTAGATCGTCAGCTCGACGCGCTTGGGGTCCACGAGCACGAGCCGCACCTGCTCGGGCGTCGATCGCATGAGGATCGACGTGATCATGGAGTTGATGAAGCTCGACTTGCCCGCGCCCGTCGCGCCCGCGACGAGGATGTGGGGCATCTTCGCGAGGTTCGCGACGACGTAGCCGCCCTCGACGTCCTTGCCGACGCCCATGACCATGGGGTGCTCGGTGCGCCGCGCGGCCGACGACCGCAGGACGTCGCCGAGCACGACCGTCTCGCGGTCCGTGTTGGGGATCTCGATGCCGATGGCCGACTTGCCGGGGATCGGCGCGAGGATGCGCACGTCGGCGCTGGCCACCGCGTACGCGATGTTGTTGGACAGCGACGTGATGCGCTCGACCTTGACCTTGGGCCCGACCTCGACCTCGTAGCGCGTGACCGTCGGGCCGCGCGTGAACCCGGTGACCTTCGCGTCGACCTCGAACTGCTCGAACGTCTGCGTGAGCGCCTCGACCACGCGGTCGTTCGCGGCGGAGCGCACCTTGTGCGGCGCGCCCTTGACGAGCGCGTCCTCGTCCGGGAGCAGGTAGACCGTGTCGCCCTCGAGCATGGGCTGCACGCCCCGGGGCATCGGGCCGGGCGGGGGCGGCGGCACGCTGCCGACGCCGTCCTCCGGGGAGGGCGCGACCGCGCCCATCGCGGCCGCCGCCGTGTCCTGCGCGGCCCCCTGCCCGACGGCGGGGACCACCTCCGTGGCGGCCGTGCCGGCGGCCGGCTCCTCCGCGCGACGCTTCTTCCCCCGGCCGCGCGGCGCGTCGTCCTCGTAGTCGAGGAACGCGGCCGTCTCGAAGGCCTCGTCGCCCGAGAAGCCGCCCTCGGGCTTCTCGATCTCGGCCGCCTCCGCCGCGCGCTGCGCCTTGGTGCGCCGCGGCTTGCGCGGTCGGCGACCCGTCGGCGGCTCGCTGCCGTCGTGGCGCGAGACGCCCTCCGCGAGCGGGAGCCCGTCCTCGTCGAGCGCGTCGTCCTCGGTGCGGTGGTTGCCGGTGAGCACGTCGTAGAGGCCGCGCAGCCGGCTCGGGATGCGGTGCACGGGCGTCGCGGTGACGACGAGCAGCCCGAAGAACCCGAGGAGCAGGAAGATGGGGACGGCGAACCACGGCGTCAGCCCGGCGGTCACGGGCGTGGCCGCCAGGTAGCCGACGATGCCCCCCGCGTCCTGCACCGCCGCGAAGCCGTCCCGCGGCGCGGGCAGGTCCTCCGAGATGTGCACGAGGGAGCACACGGACACGACGATGAGCGTGAGCCCGATCGCGACGCGCGAGTTCGCCTGGGCGCGCTCGGGGTGCCGCATGATGCGCACCGCGAGCCAGAGCAGCAGGACCGGGACCGCGACGCCGGCGAGACCGAACGTCCCCGCGACGACGCCGTGGACGACCTTGCCGAACGTGCCCTGGATGCCCCACCACTCGCGGGCCGCGACGACGACCGCGAGGGCGATGAGGGTGAACGCGACGCCGTCGCGCCGGTGTGCCGGGTCCAGCTCTCTTGCTCCTCTTCCGATGGTGCGCACGAGCGATCCCACGCCGTGCGCGGCGCCGAGCCAGACCCCCCGAACCGCCCGGACGGGCCACGGCGGCCCTGCCGCCGGGCGACGCGCCGGGCGGCGCGCGCTGGAGGAGGAGGACCGTCCGCGACCGGTTCCGGCGCGCGACGTGCCGCGGGCCGTGGACGAACCGCCGCGCGCCGCGGTGCGGGGCGCTGGTGTGCGGTTGCTCGCGGTCCGACGTGCCTGCGGGGACGTGCGGGTCGCCATAGTGGTCCTAACCTACCTGCGAGGGACGACGGCGCCCGGGACCCCGGGGCGCGTGTCCCCCGCGGACCTGGGGTCGGGCACGTGCCCGCGACCCGGTCCCGCGAGGACGAGCGGAGGACCGATGGACGATCACGCGGGCGTGCGGCGCAGCACCGCCGACGCGACCACGGACGGCGAGCAGGCGCACGCGCGCGACCTCGTGGAGGTCCGCCCGGGGGTCTGGGTGGCCACCGCGACGATCTGGGCGACGACGTCGACGGTCGTGGTCGCGCCCGACGGCGCGGCGCTCGTCGTCGACCCCGCGGTCACGGTCGAGGAGGTCGAGGCGCTGGCCGCCGCCGTCCACGGTCGCGGCTGGCGCGTGACGGCCGGGTTCGCGACCCACCCGCACTGGGACCACGTGCTGTGGTCCCGCTCCCTGGGCGACGCCCCGCGCTACGCCACGGCCCGCGGCGCCGACGCCGTCCGGTCGCGGGGCGCGGACCGGGTCGCCGCGCCCGCCGCGGCGGCGCGCGGGCGCGGCCCGCCGCTCGGCGGGGGGCGCACGCCGCTCCCCCGCGGCGCACGACGCCTGCCGTGGCCGACCGCACCGACCCCCGGTCAGGCCGAGGAGCGGCCCGGCGCGCGGGCCGACGGGAAGACCGACGTCGTCGTGGTCGAGCACGACGCCCACGCGCCGGGGCACGCGGCGCGCGTCGTGCGGGGCGTGCTGCTCGCGGGCGAGAGGCTCTCGGACGGGGAGGTGCCGCGCGTCGCCACCGGGTCGCGCGACCCGGTGCGCACGTACCGCGGGGCGCTCGACGCGCTCGAGCTCGCGGCGCGCGACGTCGACGCGCTCGTCCCGGGCCACGGGAGCCCGGCGGTCGGCCGTGCCGCCGTCGCCGCGCGCTTCGCGGCCGACCGCGCCTACCTCGACGCGCTGGAGCACGCGGTCGTGCACACGGACGCCGTGGTGGCCGACGACCGGCTCACCGGCTACGTCGCGACGTGGCACGACGAGCAGCTCGCCGCGCTGCGCGCGCGCTGAGGCCGCCCGAGCGGTCGTGCCCGGATCGCGGAGCCGCGGTCCGACGACACGAGGCCTCCTGGACCCGCCGCGCTCCGCGCTCAGTCGTCGAGCCCGAGCTCGACCGACCGGGCGAGCGCCGCGTCGAGGGCCTGCTCGTCGGTGACGAGGCGGTGCAGGTGCCGCGCCGCGACGTGCAGGGCGTCGAGGTCGGAGCCGTAGACGCTCACCATGCCGCCCTCGGGGTCGACCCCGACGGCGCTCAGCACGTCGGGCTCGTGGTCGGTCAGCGTGGCCTGGAGCGCGCCGGAGAAGTCGTCGCCCGAACCCTCGACGCCGTGCCGCTCGAGCGCACCCTGGTGGAGGCGCCACTCCGGCCCGCCGGGCGAGTAGATGATGCTCCACCCCTGCGCCAGCGTGACGAGACGGACGGGGTCGAGCGGGACGAAGTCCTCGGCGGTGGTCATGCCGGAACCGTAGCGAGAGCCACCCACGTCGGGCTCCCGGGGTCGGTCAGCCGAGGAACAGTCCGACGGCGAGCGTCACGACGCCCGCCGCGAGGACGACGGCCCCCGCGGGCAGCAGCGCGACGGCCCGGTTCGGCGTCTCGCGACCGGGGCCGACGGCCGACAGGAAGAAGCCGGCCGGGAGCAGGATCGCCGCGACGAGCACGCCGGTCGCCGCGAGCCAGCGCCAGGGGCCGGCGAGGCCGGTGGCCTCCGTGAGCAGCAGGCAGACGAGGCCGAGGATCACGAGCACCCCCGCGTGCGCGTGCCCGGCACGGAAGAACGACGTCTGGAACCCGGTGGCCGGGACCCGCCGCGTCACCACGCGCACGAGGAACGCCCCGCCGGACTCGATGCCGACGACGGTGAGGAGGACGATGCCGGCGGTGAGGCGGGCGGCGTCGGTGAGCTCGAGCACGGGGACCTCCAGGGGGCGGCGCGAGAGCTCGCGCACCGGTTTGCGAACACTGTTATAGAACATCGTTCGCGAACGCTCGTCAAGGCCCCTAGACTCGGCGCGTGGCACGACCCCGACTGCACGACGACGCCCTGCGCGACCGCCTCCTCGACGTGGCGTCGCGCGTCGTCTCCACGCACGGGGAGGCCGCGGTGACGGTCCGGTCGGTCGCGACCGAGGCCGGGACGAGCGCGTCGGCGGTGTACGCGCTCTTCGGCAGCCGCGACGAGCTCGTCGCCGCCGTCTCCGCGGAGGGCTTCCGGCGCTTCGCCGCACGCCTCGCGACGGTCCCCCGCACCGACGACCCCGCTGCCGACCTGGCGGCCCTCGGTCGCGCGTACCGCGACTTCGCGCTGGCCGACCCGCACTTCTACGCCGTGATGTTCGCGCGCGGCGTCCCGCCGGGACCGGGCCGGCACGAGGCGGTCGAGGAGCCCACGTTCCGCGTGCTGCGCGACGCCGTCGCCCGGCTCGGCCCGGGGGGCGCGGGGGCCGCCGCGGGGGCGCGCGGGCGCGGGGGGCGCGGGGGGG
>ERZ1464670.82-NODE-82-length-8605-cov-13.657427_pt1 | contig 8605 bp, 5 predicted proteins | sample MGYA00563975_ERZ1464670 | MGnify/ENA primary metagenome ERZ1464670 (study PRJEB39283, sample SAMN07833605) | human skin metagenome | isolation source: Scalp | host: Homo sapiens | place: India: Bengaluru | collected 2015-06-26 ... | reverse complement strand
CCCCCCCCCCCCCGCGCCCCCGGCCCCCCCCCGACCGCCCCACGCCCCTCCATCCCGGCCCCCCCCCGCGCCCCCCCGCCCCCCGGGCGACGCCCCCCGGCGGACCGCCCGGACGCTCTGTCCGGGCGGGATAAGACTGAGGTCCGTACATATGTCCGGCAAGCGCTGTGTCACGTGGTGAGACGGCGGTCCGTCCGCTCCCGGCCCGGGACGCGGCGCGTGCGCTCCCGGCCCGCTCTCAGGGGGTCGTTCGCGGGCCCGTCGCGTCGGCGTCGGCCGGGCCGGGGAGGCCGGCGCTCCCGGCGTCCGCCCCGCGCGCGCGGCGCTGGCCGCCCGCCGGCTCGTCACGCACGAGCCGGACCCACAGCAGCACGGCGAACCCGCCGAACACCCACCACTGGAGCGCGTAGAACAGGTTCTGGAGGTTGAGCCCCGTGCCGCCCTCGATCGTCGGGCGCGGGAGCTGGGCCGGGCCGCCGTCGGCCGCGGACGGCTGCGCCGGGTCCGAGGACAGCAGCACGAGGTAGCCCGAGTACATGGGACCGCCCCACGCGTTGACCAGCTCGCCCGTGGAGATCGCGTCGGTGCGGCCGGGGGCGGAGCCGCCCTGCCCGGCGGCCTCGGACGCCTGGAGGTAGCCGGTGAGGCGCACGACGTCGTCCGGCGGGTCGAGCGCGGCGCTCTCCTCGGGCGACTCGACCCAGCCCCGCACGACGGGAAGGACCGGGGCGCCCGAGAGGTCGGCCCACGACGCCCCCTGGGTGCCGTCGTCGGTCACGTGGAGCGGGGTGAGCACGAGGTAACCGACGCGGCCGTCGAGCGCGCGACCCTCGACGAGGAGCTGCCCCTCCGCGTCGTACTCGCCCTCGACCCAGGCCTGCCGCCCGACGAGCTCGCCGGGGAACGTGGACTGCGGCGGGAGCAGCACGCCGACGCCCTCGGGTCCGGCGGCCTCGAGCTCGGCGGCCTCGTGCTGCGCCGCGAGCTCGGCGCGCTGCTGGGCGCGGTCGAGCTGCCAGACGCCGAGCCGCGCGCACACCGCCGCGGCGACGAGGAGGAGCACGAGCAGCCCGACGACCCGGGGCTGGCGGGCGACCGCCCAGAACGAGCGGGGCGCGGTGGGCTCGGGCACGACCCCACGGTATCCGGGGCGCGGGCGGGTGCCCGCATCCGGACCGACTCCCGGGCGAACGTCACACGCCGCCCAGCGGCCCCCGGCGTCGGGGACAACGTCCTCGGCCGTGGTTCGCGGGCACGGGACCTTGGACCTTTTGTGCCGTCGTGGGCGCAGGTCACACCGCCCGGCGCCAGGAGGAATAGTGCAGGCCCCCGGTCGATGGGGTTGTATGAAGCCGTAGTCGTTCACGGACCCTTCCCCCGCAGGAGCGTGAGATGAGCACGACCACCGTCACCGAGTCCACCGCCTGGCAGCCCACCGAGATCGCACCGCTCGACGACGACACCCTGCGTCGGGTCGACGCCTGGTGGCGCGCGGCGAACTACCTCTCGGTCGGCCAGATCTACCTCCTCGACAACCCGCTGCTGCGCACGCCGCTGGACCGCGAGGACGTCAAGCCGCGCCTCCTGGGCCACTGGGGCACCACGCCGGGCCTCAACTTCCTCTACGCGCACCTCAACCGCGCGATCGCGCAGCGCCGCCAGTCGACGATCTACGTCGCCGGCCCCGGCCACGGCGGCCCCGGCCTCGTGGCGAACGCGTACCTCGAGGGCACGTACTCCGAGACCTACTCGGACGTCACCCAGGACACCGAGGGCCTGCGCCGGCTGTTCCGCCAGTTCTCCTTCCCGGGCGGCATCCCGAGCCACGTCGCGCCGGAGACGCCCGGGTCGATCCACGAGGGCGGTGAGCTGGGCTACGCGCTCTCCCACGCGTACGGCGCGGCGTTCGACAACCCCGACCTGCTCGTCGCCGCGGTCGTCGGCGACGGCGAGGCGGAGACGGGCCCGCTCGCGACGAGCTGGCACTCGAACAAGTTCGTCAACGCTCGCAACGACGGCGTCGTCCTGCCGATCCTGCACCTCAACGGCTACAAGATCGCCAACCCGACGGTGCTCGCGCGCATCAGCGACGACGAGCTGCGCGACCTCATGATCGGCTACGGCCACACGCCGTACTTCTTCACGGGCGGGTTCGACGGCGAGGACCACTTCGAGGTGCACCGCCGCTTCGCACAGCTCCTCGACGAGGTGCTCAACCACATCGCGCAGATCAAGGCCGACGCCGCGGCGGGGAACGACGAGCGTCCCGCGTGGCCGATGATCGTGTTCCGCACGCCGAAGGGCTGGACGTGCCCGCCGGTCATCGACGGCAAGAAGACCGAGGACTCGTGGCGCGCGCACCAGGTGCCGCTCGCGAGCGCCCGGGACACCCCGGAGCACCTCGAGGTACTGCGCGGCTGGCTCGAGTCCTACCGGGCCGACGAGCTGTTCGACGAGGACGGCCGCCTGGTCGACGACGTCGCGGCGCTCGCCCCCGAGGGCATGCTCCGCATGAGCGACAACCCGCACGCGAACGGCGGCCTCCTGCTCAAGGACCTGCGCCTGCCGGACTTCCGCGACTACGCCGTGGACGTCACCGGGCCGGGCAGCAGCATCGCCGAGTCGACGCGCGTCCTCGGGCAGTGGCTCACCGACGTCGTGCGGAAGAACCCGGACAACTTCCGGATCTTCGGCCCCGACGAGACGGCGTCGAACCGCCTGCAGGCCGTGTACGAGGTCACGGACAAGCAGTGGAACGCCGACTTCTTCGGGCCCGACGTCGACGAGCACCTCGCGCGCGCCGGCCGCGTCATGGAGATGCTGTCGGAGCACCAGTGCCAGGGCTGGCTGGAGGGCTACCTGCTCACCGGGCGGCACGGCCTGTTCACGAGCTACGAGGCCTTCATCCACATCGTCGACTCGATGTTCAACCAGCACGCGAAGTGGCTCAAGGTCACGAACCACATCCCGTGGCGGCGCCCGGTCGCGAGCCTCAACTACCTGCTGTCGAGCCACGTGTGGCGCCAGGACCACAACGGCTTCAGCCACCAGGACCCGGGCTTCATCGACCACGTCGTGAACAAGAAGGCCGAGATCGTCCGCGTCTACCTGCCGCCGGACGCGAACACGCTGCTCTCGACGTACGACCACTGCCTGCGCTCGCGCCAGTACGTGAACGTCGTCGTGGCGGGCAAGCAGCCCGCGCCGCAGTTCCTGTCGATGGACCAGGCGATCGCGCACTGCTCGCGCGGCCTCGGCATCTGGGACTGGGCCGGCACCGAGGTCGAGGGCGAGGACCCGGACGTCGTGCTCGGCGCCGCGGGCGACGTGCCCACGCTCGAGGTGCTCGCCGCGGCGGACATCCTGCGCCGGCGCATCCCCGAGCTCAAGGTCCGGGTCGTCAACGTCGTGGACCTCATGCGGCTCCAGGACGAGAAGGAGCACCCCCACGGCCTGTCGGACAAGGACTTCGACACGCTCTTCACGACGGACCGGCCGGTCATCTTCAACTACCACGGCTACCCGTGGCTCATCCACCGCCTCACGTACCGCCGCACGAACCACGCGAACATCCACGTGCGCGGCTACAAGGAGGAGGGCACCACCACCACCCCGTTCGACATGGCCATGCTCAACGACATCGACCGCTACCACCTGGTGATCGACGTCATCGACCGTGTGCCGTCCCTGCGCTCGACCTACGCGGGCCTGCGCCAGGAGATGGTCGACGCGCGGCTGGCGGCCCGCCAGTACACCCGCGAGCACGGGGAGGACATCCCCGAGGTGCGCGACTGGGTGTGGCCGGACGTCGGTGAGACGGCGACCGAGGAGGGTGGCCCGCAGTACAACGGCGCGAGCGCCGCCGTGCAGGACACCGGAGGAGACAACGAGTGAGCGACACCGCTCGCAGCATCTACATCACCTCGCCCGAGGGCGAGACGGGCAAGTCCACGATCGCGCTGGGGGTCCTCGACCTGCTGGTCCGCAAGGTCCAGCGGGTCGGGGTCTTCCGGCCGGTCACCCGGGCCGCCGGCCCGGACGTGCAGGACTACGTGCTCGAGCTCCTGCTCGCGCACGACGGCGTGGACGTCACCGCCGAGCAGGCGATCGGCGTCACGTACGAGGACGTCCACGCCGACCAGGAGGCCGCGCTCTCGCGGATCGTGGCCCGGTACCACGAGGTCGCGAGCCAGTGCGACTTCGTGGTCGTCGTGGGCACGGACTACACCGACGTCGCCGGGCCGACCGAGCTGTCGTTCAACGCGCGCGTCGCGGCGAACCTCGGCGCACCGGTCCTCCTCGTCGTCTCCGGCAAGGGCCGCACGCCCGACGCCGTGGGCAACCTCATCGAGGTGAGCGTCGCCGAGCTGCGCTCGCAGCACGCGCAGCCCATCGGCGTCGTCGCGAACCGCGTGCAGCCGGACGACCTCGACGCGGTGCGCGCGCTGCTCGGGGCGCGGGGCGCGGCCCGCGCGCCGCTGTCGGGCGGGCGGTCGGCGGGCCCGGCCGCGCGCCCCCGCCGCGGGGCGCCCCCTCCGCGGCCCCCCGGCCCCGCCCGGCGCGCCCCCCTCGGCCGGGACGGCGTCGGGCCCGACGGCGCAGCCCGCCCCGGGCACGCGGCTGCCGGGCTGGGCGGTGCCCGAGGACCCGTTCCTCGACGCGCCGACCGTGCGGATCCTCATGGAGGCCGTGGGCGGGACGCTCGCGTTCGGCGAGGAGGAGCTCCTCGCGCGCGAGGCGACCGACCTGCTCGTCGGTGCGATGTCGTTCGAGCACCTGCTCGACCGGCTCACCGACGGCGCCGTCGTCATCACGCCCGGCGACCGGGTGGACATCCTCATCGGGCTGCTCGCCGCCCACTCGGCGTCGGGCTTCCCGTCGCTCGCGGGCGTCATCCTCAACGGCGGGTTCTTCCCGCCCGAGTCGACGGCGCGCCTCGTCGCGGACCTCGACCCGAGCCTGCCGATCATCCGCACCGACCTCGGGACGTTCCGCTCGGCGCGCGCCGCCGCGCGCGCCCGGGGCCGCGTGACCAAGGAGTCGCAGCGCAAGGTCGACACGGCGCTCGCGCTGTTCGAGCAGAGCGTCGACGGCGCGGCGCTCCTCGCGGGGCTCGACGTGCCCCGGCCCGAGGTCGTCACGCCGCTGATGTTCGAGTACGAGCTGCTGTCGCGCGCCCGCGCGGACCGCAAGCACGTCGTGCTGCCCGAGGGCGACGACGACCGCATCCTGCGCGCCGCGTCCACGCTGCTCGGCCGCCAGGTCGCGGAGCTGACGATCCTCGGCGAGGAGCAGAAGGTCCGCGCCCGCGCGGCGGAGCTCGGCCTCGACATCGACGCCGCGCACGTCGTCAGCCCGCACGACCCCGAGCTCGTGGAGCGGTTCGCCGCGGAGTACCAGCGGCTGCGCGCGCACAAGGGCATGACGCTCGAGGAGGCGCGCGAGCGCGTCCAGGACGTGTCCTACTTCGGCACGATGATGGTCCACCTCGGGCTCGCGGACGGCATGGTGTCGGGCGCGAAGCACACGACGGCGCACACCATCAAGCCGTCGTTCGAGATCATCAAGACCCAGCCGGGCGTGTCCGTCGTCTCGTCCGTGTTCCTCATGTGCCTGCAGGACCGTGTGCTCGTCTACGGCGACTGCGCGGTCATCCCCGACCCGACGGCCGAGCAGCTCGCGGACATCGCGATCTCCTCGGCGGCGACGGCGCAGCAGTTCGGCGTCGACCAGCGGGTCGCGATGCTGTCGTACTCGACCGGCGAGTCCGGCTCGGGTGCCGACGTGGACAAGGTGCGCCGGGGCACGGCGCTCGTGCGCGAGCGGCGCCCCGACCTGTTCGTCGAGGGCCCGATCCAGTACGACGCGGCCGTGGACGCGTCCGTCGCGGCGTCGAAGATGCCGGGCTCGGACGTCGCGGGGCGCGCGACCGTGTTCATCTTCCCGGACCTCAACACGGGCAACAACACCTACAAGGCGGTCCAGCGCTCGGCGGGCGCCGTCGCGGTGGGCCCGGTCCTCCAGGGCCTCAACAAGCCGGTGAACGACCTCTCGCGCGGCGCGCTCGTGCAGGACATCGTCAACACCGTCGCGATCACCGCGATCCAGGCGCAGGCCCCGGCCGACGCCGTCGACCCCACCTCTGACTCCCAGGGAGCCACGTCATGACGATCCTGCCCGAGGGCGAGCGCCCCAACCCCTACAGCGCGTACGGCGCGCACGGGTCCGTGCTCGTCATGAACTCGGGGTCGTCCTCGCTCAAGTACCAGCTCGTCAACCCCGTCGGCGGCGAGGCGATCGCCGCGGGCACGATCGAGCGCATCGGCGAGGAGTCCGGGATCATCAAGCACCGGTTCGCCGGGAACACGACGACGCGCGAGGAGCCCGTCGCGGACCACGGGCACGCGCTGCGCATCGCGCTGAGCATGTTCGACGAGGTCGGCCCGACGCTCTCGGACGCCGACGTGTACGCGGTGGGGCACCGCGTCGTGCAGGGCGGCTCGCTGTTCGCCGACCCGGTCCTCGTCGACGACGGCGTGCTCGAGCGGATCCGCTCGCTGTCCCCGCTCGCGCCGCTGCACAACCCGGCGAACGTCAAGGGCATCGAGGTCGCGCGGTCGCTGCTCGGCGACGTGCCGCACGTCGCGGTGTTCGACACCGCGTTCTTCCAGCGGCTGCCGCAGCACGTCGCGACGTACGCCCTGGACGCCGAGGTCGCCGAGAAGTACGCGATCCGGCGCTACGGCGCCCACGGCACGAGCCACCAGTACGTGTCCGGGAAGGTCGCGCGCGTCCTCGGGCGCCGGATCGAGGGTCTCAACACGATCGTCCTGCACCTCGGCAACGGCGCCTCGGCGTCGGCCGTCAAGGGCGGCGTGCCGGTCGAGACCTCGATGGGCCTGACCCCGCTCGAGGGCCTCGTCATGGGCACGCGCACGGGCGACATCGACCCCGCCGTCGTGTTCCACCTCGCGCGCAACGCGGGCATGAGCATCGACGAGATCGACGACCTGTTCAACAAGCGCTCGGGCGTCAAGGGCCTGTCCGGCGTGAACGACTTCCGCGAGCTGCACCGGCTCATGGAGGCCGGCCACGAGGGTGCCCGACTCGCGTTCGACGTGTACATCCACCGGCTGCGCAAGTACGTCGGCGCGTACGCCGCCGTGCTCGGCCGCGTGGACGTCGTCGCCTTCACCGCGGGCGTCGGCGAGCACGACGCCGAGGTGCGCGCCGCCGTCGTCGAGGGGCTCGAGCCGCTCGGCCTCGCCGTCGCCCCGGACCGCAACGCCGTCGACTCCGGCGAGCCGCGCGTCATCTCGCCGGACTGGACGAGCACGCTCGTCATGGTGGTCCCGACGATGGAGGAGCTCGCCATCGCGCGCCAGTCGGTCGAGGTCGTCGAGGCGGCCTCGCGCGCCGGCTGATCCCCGCACGCCCGGACTCGTCCGGGTGACACCTGCGCGGCTCAGGCCGCTCCCCGGCCGGTGAGCCGACGCCCGCGCGTCGGCTCGCCGGTCGGTGGCATGCTCGGGCGGTGACCGTTCTCATCGACCCGCCCACGTGGCCCGCGCACGGGACGCTGTTCAGCCATCTCGTGTCCGACGCGTCGCTCGCGGAGCTGCACGCGTTCGCGGCGTCGATCGGCGTGAGCCCGCGGGCCTTCGACCTCGACCACTACGACGTCGCCGCCGAGCGGTACGACATGGCGGTCGCCGCGGGCGCGGTGCCCGTCGGGGGGCGCGAGCTCGCCCGGCGCCTCGGCGCCTCCGGCCTCCGCGTGCCCGGCCGGGCGCGGCGCGCCGCGAAGGCCGACACGCTCCTCGCGCGCTGGGACGCGCTCCTCCCGGGCGCGCGCGACGTCGGCGTCGAGCTCGTCGAGCGCTGGCACGAGCCGCACCGCGTCTACCACGGGCCCGAGCACCTCGTGCACGCGCTCGACTCGCTCGCGCTCCTCGAAGGACGCCCGCCCGGCGTGCCCGACGCCGCCGGGCCACCCGCCCGCGCGGGGACCGCCGCCGCGGCGGGCCGCACGGCGGCGGGCGGCGCGGCCGGCGGCGCGGGGGCGGGCGGCGCGGGGGCGGGCGGCGCGCCGAGCGGCGCGCTGTTGGGCGGCGCACCGAGCGGCGCGGCGTCGGTCACGGGCGTGATGCCGGCGGTGACGCAGCTCGCGCTGTGGTTCCACGACGCCGTGCACGACGGCGAGGCGGGCCGCGACGAGGAGCGGTCGGCCGAGCTCGCAGACGCCCGGCTGGCGGGCCACCTCGGCGCCCACGAGGTCGAGGAGGTCGTGCGGCTCGTGCTCGTGACGACCGACCACGCCCCGGCGCCGGGCGACGGGCCCGGAGCGCTCGTCTCGGACGCCGACCTCGCCGTCCTCGGGTCCGCGCCGGACCGGTACGCCCGCTACGCCCGCCAGGTGCGCGCCGAGTACGCCCGCGTGCCCGACGACGCCTTCCGGGCCGGGCGCGCCGCCGTCCTGCGCGCGCTGCTCGAGGGCGGCACGCTGTTCCGCACCCCGCAGGCCGCCGCGCTCTGGGAGGACCGCGCCCGCGCCAACCTCACCGCCGAGCTCACGACCCTCACCTCCCCCGCCTGACCCCTGGAT
>ERZ1464670.75-NODE-75-length-8863-cov-11.788601_pt1 | contig 8863 bp, 8 predicted proteins | sample MGYA00563975_ERZ1464670 | MGnify/ENA primary metagenome ERZ1464670 (study PRJEB39283, sample SAMN07833605) | human skin metagenome | isolation source: Scalp | host: Homo sapiens | place: India: Bengaluru | collected 2015-06-26 ... | reverse complement strand
CCCCCCCCCCCCCTCACACTCCCCCAGACCACCCCCTACGCTCCTCCCGCGTGTCGCCTGGCCTCGGAGAGCAGACAAACAGACCGACCCACGAGGGTGCGCGGCGCGGGGGCGAGCGGGACGGCCGGCCGTCCGGCGCGCTGCGGGGTGGCGGGCGGCAGCTCGGCCACGATCCCGGCGGCGACGAGGCGGTCGACGAGCGTCGAGACGGTGGCGCGCGTGAGCCCGCTCGCGCCGGCGATGTCGGCGCGCGAGCACGGGTGCGACGCCTCGAACACCGCCCGCGCGACCAGGGCGAGGTTGTGCTCGCGCAGCGTGGCCTGGCGGGCTGCTGGGGGACCCGTCCGGGTCGCGACGCTGCGGTTCACGGTCTTGACCTTACCGACCCGGACGGATAAGTTCAGCCGTACGACATAAATAGGCCGGGGTCGACCGACGTCGCTCCGGCCCTCTCGACGAGGAGACCACCGTGGCCGACGAGCCCATCCAGGACATCAACTTCTCCTTCGGTCTGTGGACCGTGGGCTGGACCGCGCAGGACCAGTTCGGCAGCGCGAGCCGCCCGGAGCTCGACCCGGCCGAGTCGGTGCGTCGCCTGGCCGACCTCGGCGCGTGGGGCTTCACGTTCCACGACGACGACGTCGTCCCGTTCGGCTCCGACGACGAGGAGCGCACGAAGCGCCTCGGCGCGGTGCGCCAGGCCGCCGAGGACACGGGCCTCGTCATCGAGATGGTGACGACCAACCTGTTCAGCCACCCCGTCTTCAAGGACGGCGGCCTCACGTCGAACGACCGCGGCGTGCGCCGCTACGCCCTGCGCAAGGTGCTGCGCAACGTCGACCTCACCGCCGAGCTCGGCGCGAAGACGTTCGTCATGTGGGGCGGCCGCGAGGGCACCGAGTACGACGGCGCCAAGGACCTGCACTCCGCGCACGAGCGCTACGCCGAGGGTATCGACCTCACCGCGGCGTACATCAAGGAGAAGGGCTACGACCTCAAGATCGCGCTCGAGCCCAAGCCGAACGAGCCCCGCGGCGACATCTTCCTGCCGACCATCGGCCACGCGCTCGGCCTCATCGCGAAGCTCGACAACGGCGACATCGTGGGCCTCAACCCGGAGACGGGCCACGAGCAGATGGCGGGCCTCAACTACACGCACGGCATCGCGCAGGCGCTGTGGGCGGGCAAGCTCTTCCACATCGACCTCAACGGCCAGCGCTCGATCAAGTTCGACCAGGACCTCGTGTTCGGCCACGGCGACCTGCTCTCCGCGTTCTTCACGGTCGACCTGCTCGAGAACGGCTTCCCGAACGGCGGCCCCACGTACACGGGCCCGCGCCACTTCGACTACAAGCCGTCGCGCACCGAGAACGAGGTCGGCGTGTGGGACTCCGCGCGCGCCAACATGGAGACCTACCGCCTGCTCGCGCGCAAGGCCGCGGCGTACCGCGCCGACAGCCGCGTCCAGGAGGCGTTCGCGCACTCGGGCGTCTTCGAGCTGGGACAGTCCACGCTGGGCGAGGGCGAGTCCGTCGCCGACCTGCTCGCGGACCGCAGCGCGTACGAGGAGTTCGACGTCGACGCCGCGGCGAACCGCGACTTCGGCTTCGTGCGCCTCAACCAGCTCGCGCTCGAGCACCTCATCGGCTGAGGTGGCCACCGAAGCCAGGACGTCCGACGCCGGCGGCGAGCGCGTGCTCGTCGCCGGCGTCGACACGTCCACGCAGTCCTGCAAGGTCGTCGTGCGCGACGCCGGGACGGGCGCGCTCGTGCGCACGGGCTCGGCCAAGCACCCCGACGGCACCGAGGTCCACCCCGACGCGTGGTGGGACGCGTTCCGCGAGGCCGCGTCCGCGGCGGGCGGGCTCGACGACGTCGCGGCGCTCGCCGTCGGCGGCCAGCAGCACGGTCTCGTCGCGCTCGACGCGGACGGGAACGTGGTGCGCGACGCGCTCCTGTGGAACGACACGCGCTCGGCGCCCGCGGCGCGCGACCTGATCCGGGAGCTCGGCGAGGCCCGCCTCGCCGAGGGCGTCCCCGACGCCCACGACCGGGTCGAGTCCGCGACCGAGGCGGGCGCCCAGGCGTGGGCCGACGCGATCGGGTCCGTGCCGGTCGCGTCGCTCACGGTGACGAAGCTGCGCTGGCTGCGCGACGCCGAGCCGGAGAACGCGGCGCGCGTCGCCGCCGTCGCGCTGCCGCACGACTGGCTCACGTGGCGCATCGCGGGGTACGGCCCCGCGGGCGACGAGTCCGCGCCGCTCGGGCCGGACCTCGACGCGCTCGTCACCGACGCGTCCGACGCGTCGGGCACCGGCTACTACGACGCGACGAGGGACGACGGACCCGACGGCCGGGCCGCGTACCGCCTCGACCTGCTGGAGCTCGCGCTCGGACGGACCGACGTCGTGCTGCCGCGCGTCGTCGCGCCGTCCGCGACGGCGGGCGTCGCGCACGCCTCGGTCGCCGGGAGCGCGGTCGAGGGCGGCACGCTGCTCGGCCCCGGTGCGGGCGACAACGCCGGGGCCGCGCTCGGCCTCGGCATGGTCGCGGGCGACGTCGCGGTGTCGATCGGGACGTCGGGCGTCGTGTCCGCCGTGACCGACGACCGCACGGCGGACGGCTCCGGGCTCGTCAACGGGTTCTCCGACGCGACGGGCCGGTACCTGCTGCTCGCGGTGACGCTCAACGCGAGCCGGGTGCTCGACGCCGCGCGCGCGGTGCTCGGGGTCGACCACACGGGGCTGTCGCGGCTCGCGCTCCAGGCGCCCCCCGGCGCGGACGGGCTCGTGCTCGTGCCGTACCTGGAGGGCGAGCGCATGCCCAACCGTCCCGACGCGTCGGGCACGCTGCACGGGATCCGGCTCGGCACGTCGACGCCGGAGCACCTCGCGCGCGCGTACGTCGAGGGCATGCTGTGCGGCCTCGCGGACGGGCTCGACGCGCTGCGGGCGCTCGGCGTCCGGGTCGAGCGCGTGCAGCTCATCGGCGGCGGCGCGCAGTCCGAGGCGGTCCGGCGCATCGCGCCGCAGGTCCTCGGCCTGCCCGTCACGGTCCCCGAGCCCGGCGAGTACGTCGCCGACGGCGCCGCACGCCAGGCGGCGTGGGTCCTCGCCGCGCACGAGGCGGGCGGCTCCGGGGCGGACGTCGCCCCGCCCACGTGGGCCGCGTCGTCGGGCACGGTGGTCGAGGCCGACCCGGTCCCGGCGATCCGCGAGCAGTACGCGGCGGTCCGCGACCTGGTCTGACCGCCCCTGCTGAGTGAGACAGTCGCGTCCGAGGCTCTCGGGCGCGACTGTCTCACGCACTCACGGGTCGGCGGGGGCGGTGGGCCGGGTCGGCACCGCGGTCACGCGCCTCCGGCGAAGCCCGTCTGCCGCCACGCCTCGTAGACGGCGATCGCCGCCGCGTTGGTGAGGTTGAGCGAGCGGCGCCCGGGCAGCATGGGGATCTTCAGCTGGTCCGTGATCCGGTCGTGGGCCAGCACGTCGTCGGGCAGGCCGGTGGGCTCCGGGCCGAACAGCAGGACGTCTTCGGGCCGGTACGTCACGTCGGTGAACGACGTCGTCGCGCGGGTCGTGAACGCGAACACCCGGCCCGGGAGGGTCGCGAGCGCGGCGTCGAGGTCCGCGTGCACCTCGACGCTCGCGAGGTCGTGGTAGTCGAGCCCCGCGCGGCGCAGCTTGGGCTCGTCCAGGTCGAAGCCCAGCGGCTCGACCAGGTGCAGACGCGCCCCGGTCACTGCGGCGAGGCGGATCGCGTTGCCCGTGTTCCCCGGGATGCGCGGCTCGAAGAACACCACGTGGGGCAGGGTCGACGGCGGTCGGGTGGCCGGGTCGGCGACGTGCGGTCGCCAGTCGGTGCGGGGGTCGGGGGTCTCGCTCACGCCCCCGATTCTCGCAGCGCTGCGAGGGAGGTGCGCCCCGCGGCACGGGGCGCGCCCTGCCGAGGCAGAGGGCTGGACTCGCCGAGGTAGAGGCGTGGTAGCCAGCCAGGGCGGACCTGGGCTCTACCTCGGTGGACCTGGGCTCTACCTCGCGGACCTCGGCTCTATCTCGGTAGCGTCGACGGGTCGACGACGACCACCGTGGAGGTTCTCGTGCACCAGAACGTTCCTGCTCGCCCTACGGCGGGCCACCCGTGACCGGGGAGCGCGGCCGCGAGGAGGTCATGGCGTGGGTCGCCGCCTACGAGGAGGCGTGGCGCGCGAGCGACGCCGACGCCGTCGAGCGGCTCTTCACCCCGGACGCGACGTACCTGCGCTCGCCCTACGACGACGAGCCCCTGCACGGACACGACGCGATCCGCGGGTTCTGGCGCGTGGACGAGGACGCGCGCTTCACGGTGACGGCGGAGCCCGTCGCGGTGGACGGCCCGGACGCCGTCGTGCGCCTCGAGGTCCGCTACCTCGCCCCGCGCGAGCAGGAGTACCGCGACCTGTGGGTCCTGCGGTTCGCCCCCGACGGCCGCGTCGAGCACTTCGAGGAGTGGGCCTACTGGCCCGGCCGCTCCTACAGCGCAGGGTGACGGGCGGCGTCGGGCCTCAGCGCGCGGCCGGCACGGCGGCGCCCGCGCGCGCGACCGCGCGCAGCTCGTCGAGCACCGCCCGGGCGGGCGGCGTCGAGGCGGCGGCGGCGCGCACGACGGCGTAGACCGACCGGACGGGCGCGGGCCGCACGACCGGGACGGCGACGAGGCCGGGTGGCAGGTGCACCGCGCCGAGCCGCGGCAGCACCGTGATGCCGATGCCCGCGCCGACGAACGCGACCGCCGTCGGGTAGTCGTGGGCCTCGACGTGGAACGGCGGGCTGAACCCCGCCGCGGTGCACGCCTCGACGAGATTGCGGCGGCACCACCCGCGCGCGAAGTCGTTGTCGACCCAGCGCTCCGTCGCGAGCGCGGCGATCTCCACCTCGGGCTGCCCGGCGAGCGGGTGGTCGGTGGGGAGGACGGCGACGTACGGGTCGTCGAGCAGGTGGTGCGCCCGGAACCCGGTGCCGGGGACGAAGGCGGGCGACGCGACGGCGACCTGCACGTCGGCGCGGGCGTCGGGGTCGTCGGGGATCGCCTCGCCGAGGGCGAGGTCGAGCCGGACCCCGGGGAACTTGGTGGTGAGCCGTCGGACGACGCGCGGCAGCCAGGCGGAGCCCGCGGAGGCGAAGTACATGAGCGACAGGGTCCCGGTCCGCCCGGCGCGCAGGTCCGCGACGACGGCCTCGACCTCGCCGAGCCGGGCGAGCACGCGGTCGGCCTGCGCGGCGAGCTCGAGCCCGGCGGCCGTCGGCCGGACGCCCCGCCCGGCGCGCTCCAGGAGCGCGAGCCCGGTCTCGCGCTGGAGCGCGGCCACGTGCTGGCTCACCGCCGACGGCGTGTACCCGAGGTTGGCGGCGGCGGCCTGGACCGAGCCGCTCGCGACGACGGAGCGGAAGATCCGGAGACGGTGCACGTCCAGCATCCCCTCACGCTACAGCCGTACTGCATCGAACGGTAGGAACACGTGCTGGTGCTGAACGGTGCGGCGGGGCGACGATCGACCCGTGACCGCACCCGAGACCTCGACGACGACACCCGTCGGCTCCGCCCGGCCGGGCCTGCCCTCCGCCCGCGGGCCGGCCCGTCGCGCCGGGCTGCCCGTCGTCCTCGCAGTGGCCGTGACCGTCGTGCTGTGGGCGTCGGCGTTCATCGGCGTGCGCGCCGCCGGGCACGACTACGCGCCGGGATCGCTCGCCCTGGGCCGCCAGCTCGCGGGCAGCCTCGGGCTCACCGCCGTCGTCGCCGTGCGGTGGCTGCGCAGCGGGCACCGGCCCGTGCTGCCCCGCGGCCGCGTGCTCGCGGGCGTCCTCGCGTGGGGCGTGGGCTGGTTCAGCCTCTACAACCTTGCGCTCAACGCGGCCGAGCAGCACCTCGACGCCGGCACGACGGCGCTCCTCGTCAACGTCGCGCCCGTCCTCGTCGCGGTGCTCGCCGGCGTCCTGCTCGGCGAGGGCTTCCCGCGGCGCCTGCTGGTCGGCATGGCCTCGGCGTTCGCCGGGGTCGCGATCATCGCGGCCGCGACGTCCTCGGGCGAGCGCGACGTCGTCGGCGTGGCGCTCGGGCTCACCGCCGCCGTCCTCTACGCCGCGGGTGCGACGTCGCAGAAGCGCCTCCTCGCGCACGTCGACGCCCTGACGATGACGTGGGTCGGGTGCCTCGCGGGCACGGTCGCGCTCCTGCCGTTCGCCCCGGCGCTCGCGGCCGACGCCGCCGCGGCGCCGCCGTCGTCGACGTGGGCGGTCGTGCTGCTCGGGCTCGGCCCGACGGCCGTCGCGTTCACGACGTGGGGCTACGCGCTCTCGCGGCTCAGCGCGGGCCGGGCCGCGGCGACGACGTATCTCGTCCCGCCGCTCGTGGTGGTGCTCTCCTGGCTCGTGCTCGCGGAGGTCCCGGCGCCGGTCACCTTCGCGGGCGGCGCGCTGTGCCTCGCCGGGGTCGCGGTCGCGACCCTCCCAGGGCGGCGGGTCGCCCCGGTGCCCGCGGTGCCGGCCGCGCGAGCCTGACCCGCTCCGGCCGGTACGACCCGGCCCGACGTACCCTGCCCGCCCGGTGCGACACGCTCCGACCCGGCCCCGCCGCGGGCTCAGCCCATGCGGTCGAGGTCGGCCTCACGCACCTCGTGGACGAGCGGCTCGCCCGCGCGGAAGCGCTCCAGCTCGTCGACGACGATCGCGCCCTGCGCGAGCCGGCCCTGCACCGTCGCGGCGGCGTGGTGCGGCGTGAGGAGCACGTTCCGCAGGCGGCGCAGCGGGTGGTCCTCGGGCAGCGGCTCGGCGTCGTAGACGTCGAGCGCGGCGCTGATCCGCCCGCTCGCGAGCTCCTGGACGAGCGCGTCCTCGTCCGTGAGCCACGACCGCGCGGTGTTGACGAGCCCGGCGTGGTCGGGCAGGAGCGCGAGCTCGCGCGCGCCGAGCAGGTGGTGGGTCTCGGGCAGCACGGGTGCGTGCAGCATCGTCACGCGGCTCGTCGCGAGCAGCTCGTCGAGCCCGACGAGGGTCGCGCCGAGCGCGGCGCCGGCGGCGGGGGAGAGGGTCGGGTCGGCGGCCCCGACCTCCGCGCCGCGCGCGCGCTGGCTCGAGGTCGCCGCGCGGCCGGGGCGCGCCGCCCCGCCGCCGCCGACGCGCGTGCCCGCGATCTCGTACCGCGGGGGTGCGGCCTCCGCGTCGGCCCACGGGACGCCGTCGTGCAGGGCGTTGTGGAACGCGGGGACCTGGTGGAGCAGCGCGAGCGCGAACGTCACCGAGACCTCGGCCACCGGGCGTGCCATCGCCTGGCCCGCCTGCGTCACGCGGACCCCGCGCTCCCACAGCGCGGGCGTGACGAAGGGCTTGACGGAGGCGCCCGTGTGCGCGACGAGCCGCAGGCCGGGGAGCCGGTCCAGGAGGTCCGCGTCCAGGGGCGGCGTGCCCCAGGAGATGACGAGCGCGTCGACGCTCTCGCGCGCCGCGGGGCCCAACCGGTCGAGCGCGGCGCCGAGCGCGCGCGGGTCGTCGACGACGTCGAACGGTCCCGCGCCGGCCAGGCGCTCCCACACGTCAGGGGCGAACAGCTCGGTGCGCAGCCACGGCGCGACCGCGACGACCGCCCGGGCCGCCCCGGTACCCGGGCCGGGCCCCGCGACGGTCTCCGGGCCGGGCGCGCCGGTCACCGCAGCCAGTCCTCGAGGTGCTCCGCGACGAGCGCGTCGTCCGCGGCCACGAGCCACGGGTACGACGCCGTCACGCGCGTCAGCTCGTCGGCCTGCCCGGGGGAGAGAGTCTCGTCCGGGTCGAGGCACCAGATGCCGTCGAGCAGGCCCTGGCGGCGCAGCACCTCGTGCACGCCCGCGATGACGCCCGCGAAGTCGTGCGCCGCGTCGAAGACGGCCGCGTTCGCGTCGGTGAGCCCGGCCGCGCGCGCGGTGAGGGTCGCGAGGGCGGTGGCGTCGGGCACGGTGGCCCCGCCGTCGGGACCGACGCCGTGCGCGGCGTGCGCGAGGGCCAGCGTCTCGACCGCGCCCCGGGTCCAGACCGCCCACTGCCCGAGCAGGCCGCCCACGAACCGCGCCGTGAAGGTCGAGGCGCGGCCCTCGGCGTCGGTCACCGGGACGTCGAGGCGCTGCGTGAGGTCGGCGACGATCGCGTCGTCGTTGCCCGTGTACAGCGCGATCTCGTCGCCGCGACCCGAGGCGGCGACGCCGCGCAGCACGTCGATCGTCCGGTAGCGGTGGAACGGCGCGGCCTTGATCGCGACGACCGCCTCGATCGACGCGTACTCGCGCCAGAAGCCGACGGACAGGCGCGGGCCGCCGATCGCCTCCTGGAGGTAGAACCCGATGACGGGCAGCACCTCGCCGACGGCGCGGGCGCGGTCGAGCAGCACGCGCTCGACCTCCTCGCGCGAGCCGGCGAGACCGGGCACGCGCGGCGCGAGCAGCACCGCGTCGTAGCCGAGCGATGCCGCGAGCTCCGCCTCCGCGACGGCCTGCCGCACGTCACCGGCCGCGCCCGCGACCGGGACGAGCGGGCGGGGCCCGGTGTGGAGCGAGCCCGCGGGCGCGTCGCCCGCGGCCGTCGCGCGCGACACCTCGGCCGCGAGCTCGAGCACGGGCCGCAGGAGCCCGTGCTCGCGGATCTCGAACTGCGTCGTGTGGACGCCGACGGCCACGCCGCCCGCGCCCGCCGCGTGGTAGTACCGCGTGAGCGCGCGCTGGCGGCGCTCGTCGAGGCGGCGGTCCGCGTCGAGCGCGAGGGGCTGGGCCGGGATGACGGCTGTCGCTTCTACACCTCTGACGCTGCCGAAGTAGAGCGAGCAGTCGATCACGGTGGTCGAAGGATCATGGAACACACGA
>ERZ1464670.72-NODE-72-length-8915-cov-11.912415_pt1 | contig 8915 bp, 10 predicted proteins | sample MGYA00563975_ERZ1464670 | MGnify/ENA primary metagenome ERZ1464670 (study PRJEB39283, sample SAMN07833605) | human skin metagenome | isolation source: Scalp | host: Homo sapiens | place: India: Bengaluru | collected 2015-06-26 ... | reverse complement strand
GTGGTACCCGGGGCGGGTGCGCGTCAGGAGCACGACGCCCACGGCCGCGACGAGCTGCCGGACGGCCGTCGAGCGCGGCCCCGGGCCGACGCGCTCGCCCAGGCGGCCCGCGGCCGCGACCCGCTCCGCCTCGACCCGACGACGGCGCAGGACGTCGATCGCGTGGCGGCGCGCGGTCGTCGTCAGCCACGCGCCGGGACGCTCGGGCACGCCGTCGCGGCACCACGTCCGCAGCGCCGCGGCGAACGCCTCCTGCGCGGACTCCTCGGCCAGGTCGAGGTCGCCCGTGCTGCGCGCGACGGCGCCGAGGACGCGTCCCCACTCGGTGCGGAACGCGTCCTCGACGGGGTCCGTCGCGGCCGGCAGGTCAGGACCCGTCGAGGTCCAGCGGCCACGCGGGGTGCAGCTCGATCGCGCCGCCGTACGCCATGGGGTGCTCGGACGCGATGGCGATCGCGGTGTCCAGGTCGGGCGCCTCGAGGACGTCGAAGCCCGCGATCGACTCCTTCGTCTCGGAGAACGGCCCGTCCGTGACGAGCACCTTGCCGCCCCGGACCCGCACGCCCACGGCGTCCTCGGGCGGCCGCAGCCGGTCGCCGACCACCGCGGCGCCGCTGCCGTAGTGCCGCCCGACCCACTCCCCGATCGGGGCCGCGGCCTCGGCCTCCTCGGGCGGCAGCCCCGGGTCGTCCGGGGTGCCGAGCACGAGCATGAGGTAGCGCATCAGAGGTCCTCCGCCCTCGTCGCCGCGGGCCGGCGGAGCACCGTCGGCCCGGAGGACGCGACGTCGGCGGCGGACGTCCCGTCCCCGGCGCAGCGTCGCCCGTCACGGTACCGCGCACGGTCCGGCGGGTGCTCGCGGTCCGCCGCGAGGATCGTCTCCAGGAACGTCGTCATCGTGCCTCCTCCTCTCGCACGGCCCGGGCGGCCGTACGGGAGGACGACGAAGCCCGGTCGCCGAGATCGACACCTTTCTCGCGACCGTCTGTCGCGGCGCGGTGCGACGCGGTGTGCCGCCGGAGACGGGCGGCCGACGGCGCTACGCGTCGTCGCCGGACCTCGCCTCGCCCCAGCCGTACCAGCGCTCGACCTCGACCCAGGCGCTGACGCGCGGGTCGGTCCGGTTCGCGTACTCGTGGCCGGTGTAGTGGCGCGAGATGCGGTCGATGTCGGCCAGGCCCTCGTCGGCGCGCAGCTCGACGACGCGACCGATGAGCGTCACGTGGGTGTACCAGTTCTCGTCGAGCACGGTGAGCGAGACCCGGGGGTCGTTGCGCAGGTGCTTGAGCCGCACGCGGGACTCGTCCCGCCCGCCGCCCCCGCGGCCGGCGCCCTCCCCGACCGCCCCCGGCGCCGCGGCGACGGGCGCGCCCGCGCAGCGCACCGCCGCCATGACGGCGGCGTTCGGGCGGCGGAGCATCTCGACGAGACGGGAGGGCAGCGGCGGACGGGACACGACGGCTCCTTCGGTGGCACGACGGCGGACCTCCCGACGGTACGTCACGGGTGTGGCGCACGACCTCCCGGAGCCCCGCCCGGAGCGTTCTGACGACGAGCGGCCGCGTGACATGATCGTCCTCATGCTCACTCCCGCCACCGGCGCGGCCGGGTCGCGCATCGTCGGCCTCGGTCACTTCCAGCCCGAGAAGACGCTGACGAACGACGACATCGCGCAGCTCGTCGAGACCAACGACGAGTGGATCCGCTCGCGGACGGGCATCGTCACGCGGCACGTCGCGGACGACGACACGACCGTCGCCGACATGGCGACCGCGGCGGCCCGCCACGCGCTCGACGACGCGGGCGTCGACCCGGCCGAGGTCGACCTCGTCATCGTCGCCACGGCGACCGCGACGGACCGCTCGCCCAACACGGCGGGACGCGTCGCGTACCACCTGCGCACCGGCGTCATGCCTGGGCAGTCGACGCCCGAGGAGGCGTCCGAGCTCGACCTGCGAGGCGTCGTCGGGCCGGCGGTGCTCGACGTGAACGTCGCGTGCTCCGGCTTCGCCCACTCCGTCGGCCTCGCCGACCAGGCGATCCGGGGCGGGTCGGCGCGCACGGCCGTCGTGGTCGGCGCGGAGAAGCTCACCGCGTTCACCGACTGGACCGACCGCAGCACGTGCATCCTCACCGCGGACGGCGCGGGCGCGGCCGTGCTGCGCGCGACGGACGAGCCCGGCGTCGGCCCGGTGACCTGGGGCTCCGAGCCCGACCTCACCCCGGCCGTGCTCATCGAGGCGCCGCAGGAGAAGTTCGCCCAGGACGGCCGCGCCGTCTTCAAGTGGGCCATCACGCGCGCCGCCGAGCGCGCGCGCACCGTCGTGGAGCGCTCCGGCGTCTCGCTCGACGACATCGAGGTGCTCGTCGCGCACCAGGCCAACCTGCGCATCATCGAGCCGCTCGCGAAGGCGCTCGGGATGGAGTCGAAGGTCGTCGTGACGGACATCGTCGAGTCCGGCAACACGTCCGCGGCGTCCATCCCGCTCGGGCTCTCCAAGTGGTGGCACGCGGGCAAGATCCCCGCGGGCGTCCCGGCCCTGCTCTTCGGCTTCGGCGGCGGGTTCGCGTGGGCGGGCCAGGTCGTGGAGACCCCGACCCGCTGACGCGGGACGACGAGCCCGCTGCGTCAGCCCGCCGTGTGGTCCGGCTCCGGCGGGTACCAGACGCGCGTGCCCTCGACGCGGGCGAAGGACGTCAGGGTGTGGGGCCGTGGCGCGGCGTCGGAGACGATGTCGCGCACCTCGACGCCGCGGACGACGAGCGCGTCCCCGACGAGCGACCGGTGGCAGCGCCACGGGACGGCCTCCGCGCACATCAGCACGAGGTCGTCGTGGGCGCTGCGCCGCACGAGGTCGTCGACCGCGGCGCCGAACTCCGGCGTCTGCATGTGGTCCGCGTACCCGCGGAACGACAGGTTGCGCCACGCGCCGTTCGGGCTGTCGGGACGGGCGTGCCGCAGGCCGCCGAGCGCGCGCACCCAGCGGTACGTGATCCCGTGGGACCGCAGGACGGGCGCGAGGGCGTCCTGGCCGAACTGGGGGTTGTGCCGCGACCGCGGGACGGTCCGGACGTCGACCAGGCGGCGGATGCCGTTCGCCCGGAGGAGCGCGAGGAGCTCCTCGACCGGACGCGTGGAGTGCCCCACCGTGTACACGACGCTCACCCGGCCACTCTAGGAAGGCGCTCCGTCGCCGGCACGGGGACCGGGCCCGGGCGGCGCGGTCGGTGACGTGTGGGCGCGTCGCGGCCGGCGCGCGCCAGCATGGCCCCATGCCTCTCGCCCCGCGCTACCTCGCCGCCGACGACCGCTACGACACCATGACCTACCGGCGGACGGGGCGCAGCGGCCTCGACCTGCCCGCGATCTCGCTCGGTCTGTGGCACAACTTCGGTGACGTGAACCCGTTCGAGACGCAGCGCGCGGTGCTGCGCCGCGCGTTCGACCTCGGGATCACGCACTTCGACCTGGCGAACAACTACGGCCCGCCGTACGGCTCGGCGGAGGAGAACTTCGGCCGGCACCTCGCGCAGGACCTCGGCGCGTACCGCGACGAGCTCGTCATCTCGTCGAAGGCCGGCTACGACATGTGGCCCGGCCCCTACGGCGACGGCGGCTCGCGCAAGTACCTGCTCTCCTCGCTCGACCAGTCGCTCCGCCGGATGGGCCTCGACTACGTCGACGTCTTCTACCACCACCGTCCGGACCCGAGCACGCCGCTCGAGGAGTCCATGCGCGCGCTGCACGACGCGGTCCAGCAGGGCAAGGCGCTGTACGTGGGCGTCTCCAACTACTCGCCGGCGCGCACGCGCGAGGCCGCGGCGATCCTCGCCGACCTGGGCACCCCGCTGCTCATCCACCAGCCGAGCTACTCGATGCTCAACCGCCACGTCGAGGACCCGGCGCACGAGGACGCGTACGACGGCGTGCAGACCGAGTCGCTGCTCGACGTCGTGGGCGACCTCGGCGTCGGCACCATCGTGTTCTCGCCGCTGCAGCAGGGTCTGCTCACGGACCGGTACCTCTCCGGGTCGGCGCCCGAGGGGTCGCGCGCGGCCCGCCCGGACTCGCCGTTCCTGTCGGAGAAGAACCTCGACGAGACCTACCTGGAGCGCGCCCGGGCGCTCAACGAGATCGCGGGTGCCCGCGGCCAGACCCTCGCGCAGCTCGCCCTCTCCTGGGTGCTGCGCGACGACCGCGTCACCTCCGCCCTCGTCGGGGCGAGCAGCGTCCGCCAGCTCGAGAACAACGTCGCGGCGCTCTCGGCGCCCCCGCTCACCCCGGAGGAGACGGCCACCATCGAGTCCGTCCTCGCGAGGTAGAACCACCGGCGGCGAGGTAGAGCCCGCGGCGTTCTACCTCGCGCCGGGAGGTTCTACCTCGCGGGTCAGCGGAAGCGCTGGACGGCGAGCGGGGCGGCCTCGGCGAGTCCGCGGACGGCCGGGTGGTCGGCGCCCGGGGCGGTGCCCGCGAACACGTCGCGCAGCGACCCCGACGCGACGAACGTCCCGTCGGCGAGCACGTGCACGGTGGGGCACATCCGCTCGACGAGCTCGAGGTCGTGCGAGACGAGCAGCACCGCGGTGCCGAGCTCGGCGGTCGCGCCGGCGAGGTGCCGCACGACGTCGCCGCGCATCGCCGGGTCGACGGCGGTGAGCGGCTCGTCGAGGAGGAGGGCGCGCGGGCGCGTCGCGAGCGCGACGGCGAGCGCGACCCGCTGCTTCTCGCCGCCCGAGAGCGACTGCACGGTCCGCGGCGCGTAGCGGGGCTCGAGCGCGACGTCGCCGAGCAGGTCCTCGACGGAGCGTCCGCTCGGGCGGCCGGCACGCCGCGCGTCCTTGAGCGCCGCGGACAGCGTGCGGTCCACCGTCCAGCGGGGGTCGATGCCGATGCCGGCGAGGCCGTCCTGGGAGACGCGGCGGACGTCGGCCGTGAACTGCTTCTTGTCCCGGCGGGAGAGCTTGCCCGCCGTCCGCTCGGCGTAGGTGACGTGCCCCGCCGTGGGGCGCACGAGGCCGACGAGCGCGCGCACGATCGTCGACTTCCCGGCGCCCGACTCCCCGACGATCCCGACCGGCGTGGTGCCGGGCGTCACGTCGAGGTCGATGCCGTGCACGACGTCGGGGCCTCCGTAACCGGCCGCGAGGCCGCTGGCGCGCAGGAGGGGGGTCGTCGTCGTGCTCATGGGTCACCTTCTGGTCGTCGGGGTCCGGGCGGGCGGTCCGGGCTCCCGCTCGTCCGACGAACGACGCTACCGCGGAGTTCCGTGGCGTCGCTCACGGGGCTCGCCCGCCGACCTCCACGGACGCGGCGCACGAACGGTCGGCGGGGCGCGGTAGCCTGAGGCACGCGTCTCCGGATCCTCGAGCCAAGGTGGTCCGCCGACCGTAGTACGGCAACCGTCCGCGGGACGTGATGCCCGGACGGAGGATCGTGACCAGGACGGTCGACGAGCCGGAGCTCCTCGCGCCCGGCGAGGCGGTGGACCTCGACAACTGCGCCCGCGAGCCCATCCACGTCCCCGGCATGATCCAGCCGCGCGGGGTCCTGCTGGTGGTCCGCGAGGCGGACGGCGTGCTGCTCCAGGCGTCGGCGAACGTGGAACGGCACCTCGGCGTCCCCGCGGAGGAGCTCGCGGGCCGGCCGCTCGCCGACGTGCTCGGCGAGGAGCCCGCGCGCGACCTGCTCGCGCACGCGGCGAACGGGAGCGACCTCGCGACGCGCAACCCCGTCACCCTGCACCTCGACCGCTGGGACGACCGGCCGCTCGACGTCGACGCCGTGCTCCACCGGCCCCCGCTGCCGGAGGAGGGCCCGGGGTCCGAGCCGGTGCTCGTCGTCGAGATCGAGACCGCGTCGGGCGCGCGCCCGCTGACGTTCCCCAACACCTACCTCGCCGTCCGGCAGGCGCTGCGCGACCTCGAGCGCGCCGCGACGCTCGACGAGCTGTACGACGACGCGGCCCGGCACGTGCGCGAGCTCACGGGCTTCGACCGCGTGATGATCTACCGCTTCGACGCGGCCTACAACGGCGAGGTCGTCGCCGAGGCGCGCCGGGACGACCTCAACGCGTTCCTCGGGCTGCACTACCCGGCGTCGGACATCCCGCCGCAGGCGCGCGCGCTGTACGAGAAGAACTGGATCCGGCTCATCGCGGACGTGGACTACGCGCCCCAGCCGATCGTCCCGACGCTGCTCCCCACGACGGGTGCGCCGCTCGACCTCACGTACTCGACGCTGCGCAGCGTCTCGCCGATCCACCTCGAGTACCTGCGCAACATGGGCGTGCGGGCGTCGATGTCGATCTCGCTCCTGCGCGACGGCAGGCTGTGGGGTCTCGTCGCGTGCCACCACTACTCGGGGCCGCACGAGCCGCCCTTCGAGGTCCGCACCGCCGCGGAGTTCCTCGGGTCCGCGCTCTCCGTCCGGCTCGTCTCCCAGGCGGAGGACGAGCGCGAGACCGAGGTGCGGCGCGCGGAAGGCGTCCTCGCGCACCTGGCCGCGGACAGCCGCGACGAGAGCGTCCCCATCGGCATCGCCCTGACGCGCTCGGGGTGGCTGCGCCGCCTCGTGCGGGCCGACGGCGCGGTCGTCGTCGCGGAGGGCGGCCTCATCGCGGTCGGCAACGTGCCCGACGAGGACGGGTGCCGTGCGCTCGTCGCGTGGGTCCTCGGGCACGGCGAGGACCTGGTCATGTCCGACGCCCTGCACCGGGACGCGCCGGACGTCGCGGCGCTCGTGCCCGACGTCGCGGGCGTCCTCGGGATCGTGCTGCCCGAGGGTCAGGTCGTGCTGTGGGTGCGCGACGAGGTCCTGCGGCACGTGGACTGGGGCGGCGACCCGTACAACAAGGAGATCGCCCGCGGCGAGGACGACTCGGTGCGGCTCAGCCCGCGCAAGTCGTTCGAGCGGTGGCGCGAGGTCGTGCGCGGGCACAGCGTGCCCTGGACGTCGGACCAGACGGACGTCGCGACGTCGCTGCGCGGCCACCTCGTCGAGGCCCTCTACCTGCGCGGCCGCAAGGCGGTGCGGGCGACGGAGGAGCTCCAGCGGAGCCTCCTGCCCGCGCTCCTGCCCGACGTCCCGGGGTGGACGCTGCAGTCGCGGTACGAGTCGGCCGGCACGGGTCTCGTGGGCGGCGACTGGTACGACGCGCTCGTGCTGCCGTCCGGGCGCCTCGCGCTCGTCGTGGGCGACGTGACGGGCCACGGGCTCCAGGCCGCGGCGACGATGGGCCAGCTCGGGACGACGCTGCGTGCCGCGCTCGTGAGCACGGGCTCCGCGGTCGAGGCGGTGACGCTGCTGGGCGACGTCGCGCGCTGGACGCTCCCCGGCGAGGTCGCGACCATCGCCGTCGCGGTGCTGGACCCGGTGACCGGCGTCGTCGAGCACGTGTCCCTGGGGCACCCGCCGCTGCTCGTCGTCGCGCCGGACGGTACCACGAGCTGGACGGAGAGCGCGATCGTGCCGCCGCTCGGCCTCGTGGACCGCGTGCCGCCCGCGCAGCACGTCCAGGTGCCGCCCGGCGGGGCGCTCGTGCTGTACAGCGACGGGCTCGTGGAGCGGCGCGAGGAGTCGATCCTCGACGGCCTGCGGCGGCTCGCGGCGTTCTTCGCGGCGGAGCCGGGGACGGTCGACGTCGACGGCGTCGTGGCCGCCGCGCGCGACCCGCGCTCTGCGGACGACGCGACCCTGCTCCTGGTGCGGCGCGACGCCTGAGGCGCGCGCGCCGGGGTGCGTGCGTGCGTGCGGGGGTAGAGCGTCGCGGCGGGGCGGTGCGGCGGAGCGTCAGCCGGCGGGGAGGAGCGCGCTGCGCACGCCCGCACCGCCGCGGAAGACGGGGACGTCGAAGCGCGCCCAGACGTGCTTCTCGCCGGTGCCGGCGCGGAACCCGCCGACGGCCGTCGAGGCGCGCTGCGCGAGCACGAGGCCGAACCCGCCCGCGCCCGGCGAGCGCCGGCCCGCGATCACGGGGACGTCCGGCGCGCGCACCACCCCCACCCCGCCCACCCCGCCCCCGCCCCCGACCAGGCGCACCCGCGTCGGGCGGAGGCCGAGGCGCTGCGCGTTCCCCGCGAGCGCGCTCGCGACGAGGACGACGCGCTCGGGCGTGGCCTCGAGCGCGCGGTCCGCGGGCAGCGGGGCGCCGGTGAGCATGCGGTGCAGGCCCTCCCGCAGGGTGGCGAGGTCCGCCAGCGTGCGCAGCGGCCAGGCACCGATCTCGACGAAGCCGGGCGGTACCGCCGCGTGGGCGAAGGTCACGCCTCGTCCTCGGCAGGTCCGGCGTCGTCGGTGAGCTCGAACAGCTCGGCGACACCGCTGAGCTCGAGCAGGTCGCGGACGCGGCGCGGGACGCGCTCCAGCACGGGTGCCCCCGAGCCGGCCGTGGCGGCGTGGTAGAGCAGGCGCAGGCCGCCCGAGTCCATGAAGGTGACAGCGCCGAGGTCGATGTGGATGCGCCCGTCGGCCGACTGCGCGAGCCGCAGCAGCTCGTCCTCGCGCCGGGCCTGGACCGCGGCGTCGATCTCGCCGCGCATGGTCCAGCGCGTGCCGCCGGCCGTCGTCAGGACGTCTCCGCTCGTGGTGGGGGTCACGGTGGTGGGCTCCTCCTCGGTCCCGGCACTGTACCGGGCACCCGGGATACGGTACGCGGCTCCGCCGACGCACGCGAGGCAGTGTCGCGGCGTGGCCGCGATCATCGGGTGACGTGCCTCTCCCGCGCCGCGGAGGGCGGCGCGAGGGAGCCACGACGAGGGCCGCACGGCGGGCCGGGCCGGCGTCGCGGAGGACGCCGCCCCGGCCCGCCCGGCGGCGGGGCGGCTCCGCAGGTGCGCGCGTGGGGGGCGCGGGGGCGCGGTCGGGGGGTCACCGCGCGGCGGCCCCGAGGCCGCGCTCACGGGCGCGTGCCATCGCC
>ERZ1464670.69-NODE-69-length-8952-cov-16.735416_pt1 | contig 8952 bp, 7 predicted proteins | sample MGYA00563975_ERZ1464670 | MGnify/ENA primary metagenome ERZ1464670 (study PRJEB39283, sample SAMN07833605) | human skin metagenome | isolation source: Scalp | host: Homo sapiens | place: India: Bengaluru | collected 2015-06-26 ... | reverse complement strand
CGGACGCGGGCCGTGCGGCGGGTGCGGCGGGTCCGCAGGGCGGGACGGGCTCGCAGGGCGGGGCGGCGGTCGTCCCCGGCACGACCGGTGCGGCGGGCGCGGTGCGTGCGCCGGCCCCGGTCGGCGCGGAGCGCGACTGGGTCGCGACCGTGCACGGCCTCGACCAGCCCGGCACGCTCACCGCGCTCACCGGGGTCTTCTCGACGCGCGGCGTGAGCTTCGACTCGCTCGCGACCGGGCCGGTCGACGGCGACGGTCGAGCCGGGCGGATCGTCGTGTCGTTCCGTGCGACCCCCCGCCGCACGCGCGCCCTGGAGCGCGCGGTCCGGCGCCTCGCGACGGTGCGCTCCGTCGTCGTGGAGCCCGCGGGCGACTCCTCCCGGCACGGCACGCCGGGCTGAGCGACGGCCGGGCTCGCGGGGCCGACCGTGCGCGAGCCGCCGCCGGGTCAGCGGCGAGGACCCACCTCGCGGCGCACCGCCCGCGTCCCGACGACGAGCCCTCCCACCGTGAGGGCGAGCGCCAGACCGGTCGCGACCAGCACGACGACGAGGCCCGCGGCGTCGTCGACCACCAGGAGCACCGGGGAGGCAGCGACGAGCGCCCAGCCCGCCGCCTCGCTCAGCGGCCGGGCCGCGCGGTGTGCCGTGCGCCAGGCGTCGTCGCTCGCCAGAGTCGTCGCGGTGCGGATGCCCGCGACCTGGTTGCGCCCGATCCGTCCGGAGGCCGTGGCGCGGGCGCACCAGACGAGCAGGAGACCCGCTCCGGCGAGGACGAGCAGGAGCACGAGATCGGCCACGGTGTCGGGGTGCACGTGCCCCACCCTGTCACGGCGGCGCGCGCCCGTGCCGGGCTACCGGTAGGCGTGCGCCTGGAGCGCGGACATCTCCGCGCACGGTCCGCCGCGAGCGCGACCGTGGCGCCTGCCACGGCCCGCCCGGGCGGCACGACCCCGGTAGGATCGTGCGCACAACTGCAGTACTGCCGCCCGAACCTCGGCGGGAGAGCTCGGCAGCACGGTCCTCGGACCGGGCGCCGGCGCCGAAGGAGCAAGTCCTCCCCGGGAATCTCTCAGGCCCACGTACCGTCGAGGCGAGGCAACTCTGGAAAGCGGTCGTGCGCTCGTCGGACCCCCGGCGACCTCGGCCCACCGACGGTGCAAGTCGGCGCGCCCCGGCCCTCGTGGCACGGCGGACCGGCAAAACTCTCAGGTCGACGCGTGCGTCCGATGACAGAGCGGGGAGGGACCCGCCGTCGTCCCCTCCCCCGGAGGTCCCCGTGACCCAGCCGTCCCTCGACCGCACCTCGCCGCCCGACGCCGCCTCCGGCGCGTTCGCGCCGCGCCACCTCGGCCCGCGGGGCCGCGAGGTGCAGGTCATGCTCGACCAGCTCGGCTACGCCTCGCTCGACGCGCTCGTCGACGCCGCCGTGCCCGCGGCGATCCGCACCGAGCGCCCGCTCGACCTGCCGGCGGCGCGCACCGAGACGGAGGTGCTCGACCACCTGCGCGCGCTCGCCGCGAAGAACGTCGTCAAGACGCAGATGATCGGGCTCGGCTACTACGGCACCGTCACTCCCCCGGTGATCCGTCGCAACGTCCTCGAGTCCCCCGCCTGGTACACGGCGTACACGCCGTACCAGCCCGAGATCTCGCAGGGCCGGCTGGAGGCGCTGCTGAACTTCCAGCAGGTCGTCGAGGACCTCACGGGCCTCGACGTCGCGAACGCGTCGCTGCTCGACGAGGCGACCGCGGTCGCGGAGGCCGTCGCCCTCATGTGGCGGGCGTCGCGTGCGAAGAGCGGCTACGTGGTGCTCGACGCCGACCTCTTCCCGCAGACGCTCGCCGTGACCCGGGGCCGGGCCCAGGCCGTCGGCCTGCCCGTGGTGGTCGCTGACCTGTCGGGTGGCCTGCAGGCCGGGCTCGCCGCCGCCCGCGCGGCGGGCGCGTTCCCCGCCGAGGTGGACGACGACGCGCACCTCGTGGGCGTCGTCATCCAGCAGTCGGGCGCGTCGGGCCGCGTCGTGGACTGGCGGCCCGTGGTCGCGGAGGCCAAGGACGCGGGCGCGCTCGTCACCGTGGCGAGCGACCTGCTCGCGCTGACGCTGCTCGTCTCCCCCGGCGAGCTCGGCGCCGACGTGGCGGTGGGCTCGGCCCAGCGGTTCGGCGTCCCGCTGTTCTACGGGGGCCCGCACGCGGCGTTCATGGCCGTCCGCAAGGGCCTCGAGCGCTCCCTGCCCGGCCGCCTCGTGGGCGTCTCGATCGACGCCGACGGCGACACCGCCTACCGCCTCGCCCTCCAGACGCGCGAGCAGCACATCCGGCGCGAGAAGGCGACGAGCAACATCTGCACGGCGCAGGCGCTCCTCGCGATCGTCGCCTCGATGTACGCGGTCTACCACGGCCCCGACGGCCTCCGCGCGATCGCCGAGCGCACCCACGCCCACGCCACGACCCTCGCCGAGCACCTGCGCGCGGGCGGCGTCACGGTCGAGCACGACACCTTCTTCGACACCGTCCGCGCCGTGGTCCCGGGCCGCGCCGCCGCTGTCGTCGAGGCCGCCGCGACGGCCGGCGTCAACCTGTACAACCCTGACGCGGATCATGTGCAGATCGCCTGCGACGAGACCACCACGCCGGCGATCCTCGCCACGGTCGTGCGGGCGTTCGGGATCGACCCCGCGACCGGGCGGAGCGAGGACGCCGGTACCGTATCGCCCGGCCACGACCTCCCGGCCTGGGCGACCCGCACGACGCCGTACCTCCAGCACCCGATCTTCCGTCTGCACCGCTCCGAGACGTCGATGCTGCGCTACCTGCGCCGCCTCGCGGACAAGGACCTCGCCCTGGACCGCACGATGATCCCGCTGGGCTCGTGCACGATGAAGCTCAACGCGACGGCCGAGATGGAGGCGATCTCCTGGCCGGGGTTCGCGGACCTGCACCCGTTCGTCCCCGCCGACCAGGCGCGCGGCTACGAGGAGCTCATCGGCGGCCTGGAGTCGGCGCTGGCCGAGATCACGGGCTACGCGGGCGTCTCGGTGCAGCCGAACGCGGGCTCGCAGGGCGAGTTCGCGGGCCTGCTGGCGATCCGGGAGTACCACGTGTCTCGCGGGGACGTGGAGCGCGACGTGTGCCTGATCCCCGCCTCGGCGCACGGCACGAACGCGGCGTCGGCGGCGCTGGCGGGCCTGAAGGTCGAGGTCGTGCGGACCGCCGAGAGCGGCGAGGTGGACCTCGCCGACCTGCGCGCGAAGCTGGCCGACCACGGGCCGCGGGTCGCGGCGATCATGATCACCTACCCGTCGACGCACGGCGTGTTCGAGGAGCACGTCCGCGAGGTCTGCGACCTCGTACACGAGGCGGGTGGTCAGGTGTACATCGACGGGGCGAACCTCAACGCGCTCGTCGGGCTCGCGCGCCCGGGGGAGTTCGGCGGCGACGTGTCGCACCTGAACCTGCACAAGACGTTCTGCATCCCGCACGGCGGGGGAGGGCCCGGCGTAGGACCGGTCGCGGTCGGAGAGCACCTCGTGCCGTTCCTCCCGGGCGACCCGCTGGCGCCGGGCGCGTCCGCCGCGACGCCCGTCTCGGCGACGCGGTACGGCTCGGCCGGGATCCTGCCGATCTCCTACGCGTACGTCGCGCTCATGGGCCCGGACGGGCTCACGGAGGCGACGAAGGCGGCGGTGCTCACCGCGAACTACGTCGCGAGCCGTCTCGCCGACCGCTACCCCGTGCTGTACACGGGGCCGAACGGCCTCGTCGCGCACGAGTGCATCCTCGACCTGCGCCCCATCACCGCGGAGACGGGCGTGACGGCGGAGGACGTGGCGAAGCGGCTCATGGACTACGGGTTCCACGCCCCGACGCTCTCGTTCCCCGTGGCGGGCACGCTCATGGTGGAGCCGACGGAGAGCGAGGACCTCGCGGAGCTCGACCGGTTCGTCGACGCGCTCGTCGCCATCCGCGGCGAGATCGACGCGGTCGCGTCGGGCCGCTGGGCGGTCGAGGAGTCGCCGCTGCGCGGCGCGCCGCACACCGCAGCGGCGCTCGTGGCGGAGGACTGGGACAAGCCCTACTCGCGCGAGCTCGCGGCCTACCCGGTCGCGAGCCTGCGCGCCGGGAAGTACTGGCCGCCGGTGCGCCGCATCGACGGTGCGCGGGGCGACCGCAATCTCGTGTGCTCGTGCCCGCCCCTGGAGTCCTACGTGACGGGAGACCTCGCATGACCGAGCAGCAGACCGGGACGACCGAGAGCGCGGAGCGCCGCAGCCCGCTGCACGACGAGCACGTCGCGCTCGGCGCGAACCTCACGAGCTTCGGCGGGTGGCTCATGCCGCTGCGGTACACGTCCGACCTCGCGGAGCACCGCGCCGTCCGCGAGGCGGCCGGCCTGTTCGACCTCTCCCACATGGGCGAGATCGAGGTCGCGGGACCGCAGGCCGCGGCCGCCCTGGACCACGCGCTCGTCGGGAACCTCTCCGCGGTCGCGCCGGGCCGGGCGCGCTACACGATGATCTGCCAGGAGGACGGCGCGGTCCTCGACGACCTCGTGGTGTACCGCCTCGCGGACGAGCGGTTCCTCGTGGTCGCGAACGCGGGGAACGCGGACCTCGTCGCGCGCGAGCTCGTGGAGCGGGCCGCGGGCTTCGACGCGACGGTCACCGACCAGGGGGCGAGCACGGCGCTCGTCGCGGTCCAGGGTCCGAGCGCGGAGGAGATCGTCGCGGGCCTCACGGACCCGGCCGACCCGGTCGCCGCCGAGACCGTGCGCGACCTCCGGTACTACGCGGCCGCGCCGCTCGTGCTGCGGACCGACGACGGCGCGGTGGACGCCCTCGTGGCCCGCACCGGGTACACGGGGGAGGACGGCTTCGAGCTGTTCGTGCCCGCGGACCGCGCCGCCGACCTGTGGCGCACCGTGCTCGCCGCGGGTGCGCCGCTCGGCCTCGTCCCGGCGGGCCTGTCCGCGCGCGACTCGCTGCGCCTCGAGGCGGGGATGCCGTTGTACGGGCACGAGCTCGACACCACGACCACGCCGTACGAGGCGGGGCTCGGGCGCGTCGTGAAGCTCGACAAGGTCGACGCCGACGGCGCCCCGCTCGAGTTCGTCGGCCGGGCCGCGCTCGCCGCGCGCCGGGAGTCCCCGCCCGCGCGCGTGCTCGTCGGGCTCCGGGGCCTGGGGCGACGGCCCGCGCGGGCGGGCTACGCCGTCGTGCTGCCGGGCGACGGCGTCGACGCCGGGGGAGCGGTGGGGGAGTCCGCGCGTCGCGTGGGCACGGTGACGTCCGGCGCGCCGTCACCGACGCTCGGCCACCCGATCGCCCTCGCGTACGTCACGCCCGAGCTGTCGGCGGAGGGCACCGAGCTTGCCGTCGACGTGCGCGGCCGGGCCGAGCCCGTGGTCGTCGTGCCGCTCCCGTTCTACCGTCGTCCCCAGCAGTCCTGACCGCCCCGTCGTCCCGAAGGAGAACCCCATGACCGAGGCCCAGTTCCCGGCGCACCTGCAGTACACGGCCGAGCACGAGTGGATCGACGGCTCGACGCCCGCCGTCGTCGGGATCACCGCGACGGCCGCCGAGGCCCTCGGCGACATCGTCTACCTGGAGCTGCCCGAGGTGGGCGCCGAGGTGACCGCCGGGAGCGTCATCGGCGAGGTCGAGTCGACCAAGTCCGTGTCGGAGCTCTTCTCGCCCGTGACGGGCACGATCGTCGAGGTGAACCAGGCGGCGGTCGACGACCCGGCCGTCGTGAACTCGGACCCGTACACCGACGGCTGGCTGTTCAAGGTCGACGTCGTCGACACGGGCGACCTGCTCACCGCCGACCAGTACGCGGCGCACGTCGGCGGCTGACGGCCGTGCCGGGGCGGTGCGGACCGCCCCGGCACAGGGTCGGCGCGACGGTCAGCGGAACGTCGTCGCGTAGTACGTCTGCTGGTCGACGGTCTCGACCTCGACGTCCTGCGTCCGCTCGAGGTGGCGGCGCAGGTTGTCCGCGAACCGCAGCGAGTCGTCGTTGAACCGCGACACGTCGTAGGCGCACACGACGCGGTTCTCCGCGAGGTGCGCGACGAGCGCGTCGATCATGTCCATGAACGTCCGGCTCGCACGACGGCCTGGGTGGGCGAGCGTGAAGCCGATGTACCAGACAGCGCCGCGCGCCGCGTGCTCGGGGTAGCGCGCCGCGAAGAACTCCGGGCTCACCCACGGGACGGCCGCGAGGTCGGTCGCGAGCGTCGTCAGCCCGACGGCCGCGCCGTCGTCGTCGTGCGCGAGGAGCTTGAGCACCCGCGGGTCGCTCATCTCCTCGTCGAACTCCTCGCGGTGCAGCACGTGCCGGGCGGCCGCACGGGTCCGCAGCGGCTCGAACGCCTCGAGGTAGAGCTCCCAGAACCGGTCGGCGAGCTCGCCGTCCACGGTCTGCTCGAACGTCACCGCGGCGCGCCCCGCGCCCGCGCGCGCCGGCGCCGTCACCGGGTCTCCCCGTCCCAGCCCTCGCGGCGGTACGCGGCGACGACGACGGAGCACACGGGCAGCGACTCGCAGCGCACCCCGGCGACCCGGCGGCCGGCCGGGTGGAACCGGTTGCCGCGCGTCGCGGCCAGGTCCTCCAGGCTGAGCGTGAGGTCCAGCTCGAGCTGCTCGTGCGACGGCGCCTCGTGCTCCACGAACAGGCCGGCACCGCTGTCGTCGTCGCGCAGCGACCACGCCACGCCGGCCCACGCCTCGTGGCCGGGCATCACGGCGTGCGCCTCGGCGTACACGCAGTAGAGGAGGTCGCCGTGCCCGCCGTACCCCTCCTCGAGGCGGTCCACCTCGACCACGCGGGACCCGGGCGGCACGACGGAGCTCAGCCGGACGAGGTTGAAGTCGCCGACGCCGGCGTCCGTGAGCGCCGCGTCGAACGCGGACAGCTCGGTCCTCCCCGTGCCCGTCCCGTGGCTCACGTAGATGATGGGTCCCGCGGTCATGTGTTCTCCGTCCTCGAGGCTCTCGCCCCGTCGTCGTGCGCCGTGCCCCAGCGGCCCGCGGCCGTGTCCAGGAGGTCGAGCACGGGTTCCAGCAGCTTCTCGGGGGCGGTGCTCCCCTTGCGCAGGTAGACGGTATCTCCCAGCCGGAGGTCCGCACGCTGGTGCGCGTCGAGGCGGGCCCCGCTGTAGATGACGAGCGGGACCCGGCTCAGGCGGCCGTCCTGGCGGAGCGCGTCGACGACCTCGCGGCCCGCGCCGTCGGGCAGCGTGAGGTCGAGCACGACGAGCGCCGGGTCGTCGCCGCCCGCCAGCACCTCCAGCGCCTCGTGGACGCTGCGCGCCAGCGTGACGACGAGACCCGCGCCCTGCAGGACGGCCCGGACCACCTCACCGACCTCCGGGTCGTCCTCGACGACGAGCACGTGCTCGTGGTGCGGGCGCAGGCTCACGGCCTCCTTGACGGTGCGCTCGAGCTCCGCGGGCGCGACCGGCTTGACGAGCCAGCGGTCGGCGAGCGACGCCGTCGCCTGGGCCTTGGAGGGCTGCGAGCCCGAGACGATGACGACGGGCACGTTCGCCGTCGCGGCGCTCCGGCGCACCCGGTCGAGCACGTCCTGCCCGTCGCGCCCCGGCATCGCGAGGTCGAGCACGACGGCGGCGGGCCGGGCGGCCTCGATGGCCGCGAAGGCGAGCGTGCCGTCGGTCACCCCGACGACCTCGTACCCGCGCGACTCCAGGACCGCGCGCAGCACGTCGACGACGTACGCGTCGTCGTCGACCACGACCACCCGGGGGCGCTCGTCGCCGGGCGCCGTCGCGAGCACGCCGTCGGCCGGGCCGAGGACCGGCTCGGGCCGGGGGAGGGTCGCGCGGAAGGTCGCGCCCGTGCCCTCGCCGCGGCTCTCGGCCCAGATGCGGCCCCCGTGGCGCTCCACGATGCTCTGCGAGATCGCGAGCCCGAGCCCGCTGCCGCCCCGCTCGCGCGAGTCCGACGCGTCGACCTGCTCGAAGCGCCGGAACACCGCCTCGAGCTTGTCCGGGGGGATGCCGCGCCCCTCGTCCTCGACGCGGAGCTCGACCATCTCCCCGGCGGAGCGCGCGGACACGCGGACCGTCCCGCCCGGCGGGGAGAACTTCACGGCGTTGCTCAGCAGGTTGGTCAGCATCTGCACGACGCGGTCCCCGTCGACGGCGACGACCTCGTCGGTGTCCTCCTGCACGATCTCGACGCCGGCGTCGCGCGCGAGCAGCCCGACCGGCTCCGCGGCCGTCGCGACGAGGTCGGCCACGCGGTGGTCGGCCCGCTCGAGCGGCGTCGTGCCCGAGTCCATGCGCTCGATGTCGAGGATGTCGTCCACGATCCGGTTGAGGCGGTCGCTGCTGGACCGCGCGACGTGCACCATGCGCGCCGAGCGCTCGGGGAGCGTGCCCAGGGCCCCGCTGTCGAGCAGGCCGAGCGCGCCGCGGATCGCGGTGAGCGGCGTGCGCAACTCGTGGCTCACGACGGACACGAACTCGTCCTTGAGCCGCTCGACCTCCCGCCGGTCCGTGATGTCGCGGAACACGACGACCGCGCCCAGCGTGCGGCCGTCGTCCTTGAGCGGGCTCGCCGTGACCTCGACGGCCACCTCGGAGCCGTCCTCGCGGAGGTAGACGTCCTGCTCGGCGACCGCGGTGATGCCGTCGCGCACGGCCTCCCGGATGTAGCAGGAGTCAGCGGGATAGGGGTTGCCGTCCGCGTCGGGGGCGTGGAAGAGCGCGTGCGCGTCCCGGCCGATGAGCGAGTCGGGGCTCGCGCCGAGCGTGCGGGACGCCGCCGCGTTGACGAAGGTGACGCGGCCGTCGGGGTCGACGCCGTAGATGCCGTCCGCCACGGACTCGAGCGTCCTGTATCTTAGACACATCTCACGCTGCCGACGATAACAGATGTGTTGATCTCGGTGGTGCACTTATCGGTTTCTAAATTGTCGGGGGGGTG
>ERZ1464670.67-NODE-67-length-9116-cov-11.302505_pt1 | contig 9116 bp, 9 predicted proteins | sample MGYA00563975_ERZ1464670 | MGnify/ENA primary metagenome ERZ1464670 (study PRJEB39283, sample SAMN07833605) | human skin metagenome | isolation source: Scalp | host: Homo sapiens | place: India: Bengaluru | collected 2015-06-26 ... | reverse complement strand
CCGGCGGCCCCGCCCCCCGCGGCGCCGCGCCCCGACCCCAGGAGCCCGCGCCCGCCCGGCACGGCCACCCGTCCCGCCCCCGCCCCGATCATCATCTCCTCACGGTAGGCGCCCTGGTCACGGGCCGCCCGACGACCGGCCCGGACGGGAGGGGAACGCCCTCCTCGCGCAGAATGGGGCCATGTCCAGTGCCGAGACCCGCCCCGGGCCCTACCGCGTCATGACCGTCTGCACCGGCAACATCTGCCGCTCCCCCATGGCCGAGGTGGTGCTGCGCGACCGCTTCGAGGCGGCCGGGCTCGGCGACCGGGTCGTGGTGGACTCGACCGGGATCAGCGACGAAGAGCGGGGGAACCCGATCGACCGCCGCGCCCGGGCCGTCCTGGCCGAGCACGGGTACGTCGTCGACGGGACGCACCGGGCGCGTCAGGTGCGCGCGGGCGACCTCGCCGCGCGCGACCTCGTGCTCGCGATGACCGCCCAGCACGCGCGGGCGCTGCGGCGGCTCGACGCGTCGGCGCCGGTGCGCCTGTACCGCTCGTTCGACCCGGCGGCGCCGCGCGTCGCGCCGGGCGGGTCCGAGCACGTGCGCGACATCGCCGCCCCCTGGTACGGCGGGCCGCAGGCCGGCGAGGCCGGCGTCGCCGCGGGCGCGGCCGCGGCGGGCGGGATCGTGGACCTCGTGCGCTCAGAGCTCGACGGCTGAGCCCGCGCGACGGGCGGCCGTCCCGTCGGCGCGCGACCCGCGCGGCCGCGGCGCCGTGGACCAGCGGAAGCGGTCGAAGAACGCGTCGAGCGCGGGGACGCGGCACAGCACGGTGAACAGCCCGAGGCCGAGCGCGCCGCCCACGACGTTGAAGAGCAGGTCGCTGGCGTCCGCGATGTGACCGCCGCCCAGCAGGTGCGAGGTGACGTACTGGGTGACCTCGATCGCGAGGCTGAAGGCCGCTGCCGTGAGCACGACGCGCCACCACGACGGCCGCGCCAGGAGGAGCGGCAGGAGCATGCCCAGCGGCACGAACACGAGGACGTTCATCACCGCGTCGGCGACCTCGTAGTCCACGAGGGGCACGAGGACCAGGTGGGCGTCCCACGCGGCGCTGCTCACCGGCTTGTCGAGGAAGATCGGGAACACCGTGTTCGCCACGACCCCGGCCGCGTAGACGGCGAGCGCGAGCGCGACGGCGGCCCGCGGCAGCGTGAGACGACCGGACCGGTGCAGGCGCCACAGCAGCAGCCCGAGGACCACCGCCCCCAGCGGGACGACCACGGGGAGGACGGGGACCTCGCGAAACACTCGAACCGCTCCTTCAGCTGGCGACATGGCGCACGACGTCGCCGACGGTAGCGGTGCCCCGCCGCCCGGGAGATCCCCCGACGGTGCGCCCCCGGCCGCGGCGCCCTCCCCCGGCGGGGGCGCCGGGGCGCGCCGCCGGGGGTTCATCGGGTGTCGTCGAGCGTCACCGGCGGCGGGTCCGCCCGCGCAGCGTCCCGACGGCGGTGCCCACGGACCGCGCGACGGACCGTCCCGCGTGACGCACCGTGGCACCGCGCCGGCCGCGCGCGCGGCCGCCGCGGGCCGTCGCGCGCGGCGCGCGGCGGGGTGCGGGGGGGGCGGCGGGGGGCTGGCACGGGGTCGCAGGCGCGGGCCGCGGCAGGTACGCCCCGACCCACTGCGCGACCCGCCCGTAGGCCAGCGCGCGAACGGGCCGGGAGGAGAGGACGACGTCGTGCAGGGCGCCGTCGAGGCGCGCGACCGTGACGAGGTCGCCGAGCTGGACCGAGCGCTGCGCGACGCCGTCGACGTCGATCGCGGTGTCCGTGCGCATCATCTCGGGCGACCATCGGGGCAGCAGCGTGCTCCGGGCCGAGAGCAGGACGAGCACGGGGGCGCCGATCCCGAGGCCGCGCGCGACCGTCTGCTGGCCGTGGAAGACGGCGGACAGCCACGCGGGCGTCGTCCGGAAACCGTGCTGCGGACGCCAGGCGAGGTCGTACGACCACTCGCCGCCGAACTCCTTGCTCACGGAGCGCGTGTAGAAGCCGAGGTCGACGTTGGGCAGCGGACGCGTGGGCGTGAGCCGGGCGCGCGCGCCGATCACGGGCTCGAGCAGGAGGCGGCCGACCTCGCGCGTCTGGAACTCCAGCCACGGGCTGTTGAGGACGAGCGCCGCCGCGCGCCCGGGGTGGCGCGCGAGCCACAGGCTCAGCGTCAGGCCGCCGGTCGAGTGGCCCATGAGCGCGACCTCGCGTGGGGACCGCCCGTCGCCCCGGTGGCCCATCGCGACGAGCGCGGCCTCGATGTCCTCGTCGTACGTCGCGAGGTCGGCGACGAACCCGGGCGTCTGGCCGGGCCGCAGGCTGCGGCCGTACTTGCGCAGGTCGAGCGCGTGGAACCGCGCGCCGTGCGCCTCCCAGAAGTCGGCGAGCTCGGTCTGGAAGAAGTAGTCGGACCAGCCGTGCACGTACAGCACGTCGAGGTACGGGTCGGGCCCCGGGCGCCGGCGCCGCACGAGCGTCGCGACGACCTCGCCCTCCTCGTCGGGCGCGAGCGGCAGCGTGAGCTGCTCGTAGTCGTCGCCCAGGACGTCGGGCTGCCAGTCCGCCATGCCGCCGACCCTAGGCGGGCCCGACGACGACCGCCCGCCCGGCGGGTCGCGGACCGGTCGCGTCGGGTCGGGTCCGGTCGGGCCGGTTCCGGTGGTCAGCGGGCGGTGCGGCGGGCGCGCCAGCGCGCGACCTCGTGCTCGACGTCGCGCGTCGGGGTCACGACGGGCGGCCCGCCGAGCAGCTGGCGACGGGCGTCGACGACGCGCGCGTTGAAGTCGGCGAGGATCTCGCGGACCGCCTGCTCGTCGAGCTCGCGGTCGAGGCGGTCGTCGAGCTCGCGGTCCTCGGTCTTGAGGAGCATCGCCGGCGGCCCGAGACCGGTGAGCTGCTCGCGCTCGATGACCGACTTGAGCCACCAGTCCGGGTCGTGCGTGCCCGTGAGCCCGGGGATCGGCTTGCCCGCGAGGGGGAGATCGTCGAACTCCCCGCGGCGGACGGCCTGGTCGATCACCGTGTCGACGTACATCGCGCGATCCTCGGGTCGTACACGGCGCGGACCCCCGACTGGGGCGTCGTCGTCGCGCGCCTCGACGGCGCCGTGCGTGCCCGCCCCGCCCGGCGGCTCGCGGCGGGCGGGGTCGTCGTCGGGCACCTCCCGCTCCGCGGCCTCGCGCGCGGCCTCCCGCTCGACCCGGTACTGCGCGGCCCGCCGGACGGGGTCGTCGTCCGGGGTGCGGGAACGTCGTCGGAACACGAGCACCTCCCTCGTCGTCTCCGCCCAGCGTAGGCAGCCCCGGTCCGGCCGGACGAGCGGACATCAGCCGTCGAGGAGCGGGTGGTACCGGCGGCGCAGGGCCCGGTCGAGGGCGGCCAGCACGCCGCCGACCGTGAGGACCGTGTTCACCGGGCCCGGGAGGTCCGGCACGAACGGCGGCGTCCAGCCGGTGAACTGCGACGCCAGCTCGAGCAGCTGCGGCACCTGCGTCACGAGCGCGACCGCGAGCACGACCCACGCCGTCACGCCCACGGCGCGGCTCGCCGTCGGGCGCTCGCGGTCCATGCGGTCGCGCCACGCCTCGGCGGTCCCGGGCAGCGGCGGGACGTCGTGCACGGTGCCGACCGCGTCCACGACGCGCACGTACCGCATCCCGTAGGTGCTCATCCTCGCCTCCAGCGTCGCGCCCCCGAGGTCGAACCGGGCGCGCGAGCGCTGCTCGTCGACGAGCCGGCCGTCCCGGTACAGCCGGATGCGCTCGTCCCAGTCGAGGAAGTCCACGGCCACGACGTACTCGTGGCCGCCGTGCCGGAGCCCGAACGCGCTCCGCCACAGCACGGCCCACCCGCGCACGGGGCGGAAGGTCGCGGCGCCGTCGCGTCGGTCGCCATGGTCGCCGTGGTCGCCGCGGTCGTCGTCCTCCCGGTCCTCGGGGCCGTCGCGCCAGGCGTGGTCGGTCGTCATGGCCTCATCCGACCCCGGGCGCGCGGTGCGGCGCGTCGCCCGGACGACCGACACCTCCGCGCGCGGCCGGCCGGCGTCCGCCGAACGGATGACCCCGGGCATGATGGGCTCATGCCCGGGTCGATGAAGGTCTCACGCCGCTCCCACGTGCCGCCGTTCGCCGTGATGGAGGTCCTCGCCGAGGCGAACCGCCTGCGCGACGCCGGCGCGTCCGTCCTCAACCTCTGCGCGGGCGAGCCGTCGACCGGGGCGTCGGACGTCGTGCGGCGCCGGGCGATCGAGCTGCTCGAGCACGGCGACCTCGGCTACACCGAGTCGCTCGGGGTCCCCGCGCTGCGGCGCGCGATCGCCGAGCACTACGACCGCTGGTACGGCGTCGAGATCGACCCGGCGCGGGTCGCGGTGACCACCGGGTCGTCCGGCGGGTTCCTCCTCGCGTTCCTCGCGGCGTTCGACGTCGGCGACCGCGTCGCGCTCGCCCGCCCCGGCTACCCCGCGTACAAGAACATCCTGCGCGCGCTGGGCTGCGAGGTCGTCGAGCTCGACTGCGGCCCGGAGACGCGCTACCAGCCCACGGTCTCGCAGCTCATGGAGGCGTACTACGACGGCGGCCTCGACGGGCTCGTCGTCGCGAGCCCCGCGAACCCGACGGGGACGATGATCCTGCCCGCCGAGCTCGACGCCGTCGCGGCGTGGTGCGCCGACCACGACGTGCGGCTCGTGAGCGACGAGATCTACCACGGCATCGTCTACGGCGACGGCGCGGAGCGTCCGGCTGCGGCGCTGCCGACGGCGGCGCGGCACGTGCCCGACGGCGCGGTCGGCGTCACCGCGGTCGCGAAGGACTGGGCGAGGCGCGGGTGGCGCGGGGGGTGGCGGGGGCTGGCGGACGAGCTCGTCGGGCCGGTCGACGCGCTCGCCGGGAACGTCGCGCTGTCGCCGCCCGCGCTCGCGCAGCACGCGGGCGTCGCCGCGTTCTCCCCCGAGGGGTATGCCGCCGCGGCCGAGAACGTCGCGCGGTACGCGGCGTCGCGCGAGCTCGTGCTGTCCCGGCTCGACGACCTCGGGTGGTCGCGGGTCGCGCCCGCCGACGGCGCGTTCTACGTCTACGCCGACGTGTCCGGGGACGGCCTGGACTCCGTGACGTGGTGCGCGCGCCTGCTCGCCGAGGCGGGCGTCGCGCTCACCCCCGGCACGGACTTCGACGGCGTCCGCGGCGGGGACTGGGTCCGGCTGTCGTTCGCCGCGGCGCCGAGCACGGTCGCCGAGGCGGTCGAGCGCATCGCCGCCTGGCGCCGCACCCTCTGACGGGCCCGGGGCGCGCCGCCCCTGCGGCGTCCCCGGTACCGGGCGGGGAACCCGCCCTGGTCGCGACGGTCCGCGGCCCGCGCGAGGATCGTCCGGTGCCCCACGACTCCCGTGACCTGACCCACGGACCGCTGCCCCCGCGACCGGAGGGCGCCCTCCGTCTCGCGACCTTCAACACGCTGCACGGCGCCGCGCTCGACGGGACGGTCGACGTCGAGCGGTTCGCGCGCGCCGTCGCCTACCTCGACGCCGACGTGCTCGCGCTCCAGGAGGTCGAGCGCGACTCGCCCCGCTCGCACCGCGCCGACCTCGTCGCCGTCGCGGCGGAGGCGCTGCGCGCCGAGCACCGGCACCTGTCCCCCACGCTGCGCGGCGTCTCCGGTGCGTGGGTGCGCGCGGGCCGGCCGGGTTCGGGCGTGCGGCGCGTCCCCGGCGTCGCGTCGTACGGGATCGGGCTCGTCAGCAGGTTCCCCGTCGAGCGGTGGTCGCGCCTCGAGCTCGACCGGATGCCGTGGCGGTCGCGCGTCCGACGGCGCCGGGCGGGTGGCGCGGCGGGGGTCGCCGGCCAGCTGCCGGTGCGGGTGGTGCCCGGCGCGCCGCGCGCCGGGCGCGGCGCCGGCGGCCGGACGCCGTGGGGGCCGCTCACCGTCGTGACGGCGCACACGACGTCGCGCCCCGAGTTCACCGCGGACCAGCTCCGGTCCTTCACGGGGGCCTGCGCGCCGCTCCCCCGCCCGCTCGTGCTGCTGGGCGACCTCAACCTGCGCGCGCCCGAGCCGGCGGAGATCACCGGGTTCACGTCGCTCGCCGACGTGCTCACGCACCCCGTCGACCGGCCCGTGCGGCAGATCGACCACGTGCTCGCCGACGGCCTGCCCGGCGGCCCGACCGTCCGGGCCCTCGGGCCCGCCACGGCCGTCGACACGGGGCTGTCCGACCACCGCGCGGTCGTCGTGGACGTCGTCCTGGAGCCCGCGCCGGGCGCCTCGCGCTGAGCGGGGCCGGGGGCGGTCAGGCCGCGAGCCCGACCTCCTGGGGAGCGGGGTCGCCGTCGGCGCGCACGGCGGCCGGTGCGGAGGCGGCCGCCGTGATCCCGGCGGCCTCGGCGAGCGTGCGACGGCGCGCACGACGCGCCCGCACGATGACGACGATCGCCTGGGCGCCGATGAGGACCCACACGAGGTTCGCGGCGACGGACGGCCACACGCCGTTCGCGGCGGCGACCATGCCCATGAGACCTGCGGCGGTGAGGTTGGTCAGCTGGAACGGGGCGGACGACGGCGCCCAGCGGCCACGGCTGACCATCGCGTAGGCGACGACGCCGGCGGCGGCACCGATCCAGCCGAGGAACATGACGATCGCGTCGAGGGTGACGGGCACAGCGGTACTCCGGTGACGAAGAAGGGGTGGAGGGGGGTACCGCGACGCTGCGGTGGCTGTGCGCTCCGGGCCGATGGCTGGTGGCGCGGGTGGTGCGAAGCTCGGGCGCCGACCCGTAAGGAGGAGGAGGTAACCGACCGGCGCCACGACAAGTGTGAGGCCTTCCGAGGTTCAGCACAATCGAAGGATTCTGCACCGGCCGTTTAGCATCTCTACATGGCGACGGACCCACGCAGACTTGGTTTCCTCCTTGCCGTGCACCGGGGCGGAGGCATCCTCGCGGCAGCGGATCTCCTGCACGTCACCCCGTCCGCGGTCTCCCAGCAGATCCAGCGGCTCGAGGCCGAGGAGGGGGTCGTCGTGCTCGACCGCGGACCGCGCGGCGTGACCCTCACCCCGGCCGGTCGCGTGCTCGCCGAGACCGCCGAGCGCATCGAGACCGAGCTCGTCGAGGCCCGCAAGGCGCTGGCCGCGCTCGGCGACGAGGTGAGGGGGCGCGTCGCCGTCGGCTCCTTCCAGACGGCGATCCGCGCCGTCGTCGCACCCGTCGCCGGGAGGCTCGCCGAGACCGCACCGGGGATCGAGCTCGACGTGCAGGAGCGCGAGCCCACCGAGGCCCTGCGGCTGCTGCGCGCGGGCGAGCTCGACGTCGTGCTGCTCGAGCGCGACTACGAGGCCGACTCCCCCGCCCCGCGCGGCACGCGCGAGATCGTCCTGCTCGACGAGCCGTGGCGGCTCGTCGTCCCCGCGGGCATGCCGACGCCCACACGCCTCGACGACGTGCGCGACGCCGTCTGGCTGGGACCGGAGCCCGGCACCGCTGCCGCCCGTGCGCTCCGGCGGCTGGCCCGGGGGCTCGGCGGGACCCTGCGCACGCGGCACAACTACTACGACTTCGACGTCGCGCTCTCGCTCGTCGCCGCCGGGCTCGGTGTCGCGATGCTCCCGGCGCTCGCCGTGGAGGGCGGCGCGTCGGACGAGGTGCCCGACGGCGTCACGGTCGTCGGGCTGCCCGGCCTCGGCTCGCGCCGCCTCGTCGCGCGCCACCGCGCGACCCGGCACGAGCCGCGCCCCGTGGTCTCCGCCGTGCTCGACGAGATGGTCGCCGCCGCGGGCGACATCGCGTTCGCCTGACGCCGGGGTCCCCGGGTCCCCGGGGCGATCCCGGGGGCCCTGAGGGCCCGCGACATCACGGGGCGTCGTAGCCTGCCGGGGTGGACGTAGCGGTGGTGGGGGCGACGGGCGACGTCGGCCGACAGGTGTGCACGCAGATCGTCGAGCGGCGGGTGCTCCCGCCGACGGCGCGGCTCCAGCTCGTCGGCCGGGCCGGCGGGGCGTCGGGGCGGGCCGTGCACGGGCTGCGCGCCGACCGCGTCGCCGCGGACGACGCGCGCGCGCCGCGCCACGGCGGCGCGCACTCGCGGGTCGCGGGCGCCGGCGCGGGCGGCGTCGTCGCCGCCGGCCTCACTCCCCCGGCCCGGACGGGCGCCGACCCCGACCGGCGCGTGCTCGCCGCGACCAACGGCGCGGTGCTCGCCGAGTACGCGGACGCGATCGCGCGGCACGGCTCGGGGCACGAGGTCGTGATCGTCGTGACCAACCCCGTCGAGCTCGGCGTCGCGGTCATGGCGGAACGGCTCGGGCGGCACCGCGTGCTCGGCATGGGGGCCTGGCTCGACACGCTGCGGTTCCGGCGCGAGCTCGCGGTCGAGCTGGGCGTACGGCGGCACCGCGTCGGCGGGTTCGTGGGAGGCCAGCACGGCGAGGACGCCGTCCCGCTCTGGTCGACCGTCCGGGTCAGCGGGCTCGACGCCGACGAGCGGGCGCGCGCCGTCGCCGCGCTGCGCCGCGGCCGCACCCTCGCCGCGCTGCCGGGCGAGATCGCCGCGGGGAAGGACGAGCTCGCGCGCGGCGCGAGCCAGGACATGGGTGCCGCGTTCGAGCTCATCGACACCTGGCCCGCCGACCTGCGGCTCGTCACGCGGCCCTGGATGACGCACCAGTCCGGCGCCAAGACCCCTGCGGGCACCGCGAGCGCGACCGTCGACCTCCTCGAGGTGATCCTCGACGGCCGCGAGATCGTCGTCGCGGGGCAGGTCGCGCTCGACGGCGAGCTCGACGGACGCCTCGCCCCGGCCGACGGCGTGCCGTCGCGCGGCGTCCTCGGCGTCCCGGTCGTGCGCGGGCCGGGCGGGTGGTCGCGCGTCCTGCTCGACGAGCTGCCCGACGACGAGGCGCGCCGGCTCGTGCAGGCGGCCGAGGGGATCGATCGCCTGGTGTCGGCGAGCGCGGTGCCGGACGCGGGCCGTGCGGCGGGTGCGGCGGGTCCGCAGGGCGGGACGGGCTCGCTGGGCGGGGCGGCGGTCGTCCCCGGCACGCGCGGTGCGGCGGGCGCGGGGCGGGCGGCGGCGCGGGTGGG
>ERZ1464670.65-NODE-65-length-9373-cov-12.002039_pt1 | contig 9373 bp, 8 predicted proteins | sample MGYA00563975_ERZ1464670 | MGnify/ENA primary metagenome ERZ1464670 (study PRJEB39283, sample SAMN07833605) | human skin metagenome | isolation source: Scalp | host: Homo sapiens | place: India: Bengaluru | collected 2015-06-26 ... | reverse complement strand
GCCCGCCCCGCGGCCGCGGGGAGGCACGCCGCACCCGACGCGACGCCGGCGCGCCCCCCCGTCGACCCGCGGTCGCGGCCCGCGCCCGTCGTGCGCACGTCGATCCTGTCGCCCGCGTCCCCCGACGAGCCGGCGAGCCCGGCGCCGGACGCCGCCGGCGCGACCGCTCCGACGGAGGCCACCGCAGGGGCCCCGGCCGAGAGCTCCGGTGCGACGGCCCCGGCGACTGCCGCGGGGACCGCCGCACCCAGCGCGTTCACGCCGGTCCCGCCCGACGACTCGCGCGAGGCCTCGCCCTTCGAGGGCTTCGACGAGGACGGGCCGCGGCGCGGCTGGGCCCGCGGGCTGCTGTGGACGGGGATCGCCGTCCTGGTCCTGGGCGGCCTGTACACCGGCGCCCAGTGGTTCTACTCCGACAAGGTCCCGAGCGGGACGAGCGTCGCCGGCGTCGACGTCGGTGGCCTGTCCCGGACGGCGGCCGAGGACCGGCTCGAGTCGGAGCTCGGGCCGCGCGCGGCCGAGCCGATCACGCTCGCGGCGGGCGAAGCGAGCACGACGCTCGACCCGGCGACGGCGGGCCTGACCTTCGACGCCGCGGGGACGGCCGAGGAGCTCACGTCGTTCTCGATGAACCCGGCGCGCCTGTGGCAGCACCTGTTCGGCGGCAAGGACGCGGAGCCCCTGGTCACGGTCGACGACGCGGCCCTCGACGCCCAGGTCGAGGCGCTGCGCGGCAGCCTGGAGATCGAGCCCGTGGACGGGGCCGTGCAGTTCGTCGACGGCGCGCCCACGAGCACGCCGGCCGCGGACGGCTCGGCGCTCGTCACGGACGAGGTGCCCGCGACCATCACGGAGAGCTGGCTCGTCACCGACGGGCCGGTCGAGCTGCCCACCGAGCCCGTCGAGCCCACGATCACGCAGGACGAGACGGACGCCGCGCTCGCCCTGGCGGAGAAGGTCGTGTCCGCGCCCGTCGTCGTCTCCGTCGGCGGCCAGTCGCCGGAGCTGCCCCCCGAGGCGCTCGCCGCGGCCGCCTCCTTCGCGGCGACGGACGGCGTCCTCACGCTGACCTTCGACGGCCCGGCGCTCGTGCAGTCCGTGGTCGACCGGACGAACGACCTGCTCACCGCGGCCGACGACGCGCACTTCGTCTTCCGGGACGGCGCGCCGGTGATCGAGGGCGGCCAGCCCGGCACGACGATCGACCCGGCGGCCATCGCGACGGCCGTCACGACGGCCGCCTCGGGCGACGAGCGCACGGCGACGGTTGAGCTCGTCGAGTCGGACCCGGAGCAGTCGGTCGCGGCGCTCGAGGCGCTGGGGATCAAGGAGAAGGTGTCGGAGTTCTCGACGCCCGTCCCCAACGTCCCCGTCCGCACCGCGAACCTGAAGCGCGGGGCGGAGAAGGTGAACGGGACGCTCGTCAAGCCGGGGGAGACCTTCTCGCTCGTCGACACGCTCTCGCCCATCACGCTCGAGGGCGGCTACTACGCGGCCGGCATCGTCGAGAGCGGGCGCCACCCCGCGGGCGGCGGCGGCGGCCAGTCGCAGATGGCCACGCCCACGAACAACGCGGGCTTCTTCGCAGGGCTCGAGGACGTCGAGCACCGCCCGCACAGCTACTGGTTCGAGCGCTACCCCGCGGGCCGCGAGGCGACGATCTTCGTGGGCTCGATCGACATGAAGTTCAAGAACGACACCCCGTACGGCGTCCTCATGCAGTCCTGGGTCGGCGGCGGACAGCTGCACGTCGCGGTCTGGAGCACCAAGTACTACGACGTCGAGACGTCGTCGAGCGGCAAGTCGAACGTGGTCCAGCCGACGACCGTCACGCACTCGGGCGCCGACTGCGCCCCGACGCCCGCGGGCAGCCCCGGCTTCTCCATCACGAACTACCGCAAGGTCTACCGCGAGGGCGAGCTCGTCAAGGACGAGTCCTACCGGTGGACCTACAAGCCGGACAACGCGGTCGTCTGCGAGTAGACCCGGTCCACCCACACACCACGGAGGTCCCATGCTCGGACGCAGCGAACGGGAGTCGGGAGCGCAGGCGCTGCTCGCGGCCACGGCGGCGGGATGGGTCGACGGCGACCCGACGGAGGCGCTGCTCGACCTCGGGTCGACGACGGCGACGCTGTCGACCGTCGCCAGCATCGACGCGCTGGCCGCCGTCGTGCACCTGGGCCACCCGGCACAGCCGTCGCACGAGCTCGAGCGCGCGCTGCTCGCGGCGCCGCCGTCGCTCGTGCTGACCGGCGCGTCGGCGGTGCCGTCGCAGTGGGTCTGGGTCGGCCGGTCGACGGCGGCCCGCGACCTGACGGGGCACGTGGTGGTCCCCGCCCCCGCCCTGCGCGCCCGGCGCCTCGAGCCGCGCTAGAGCGGCGTCAGAGCGGCGCTCGTCCCGCCCCGCACCACGCTGCAGGAGCGGGACGCGCTCGCCGGCGCCGACGGCAGCCTTGTCGTGGAGCGCTCGGTGGCCCACGGGCCGCTCGCCGCGCTCGGCTACGCCGAGCTCCCGGGGAGCGAGCTCCTCGGCGAGGGCGCGCCCGTCTGGTACGGGCTGCTGGAGAGCCGCGACGCGGCGCCGCGGGCGGCGGGCGTCCCGCAGGTGCGGCGCGCGGGCGGGCCCCGGGACGCCCACCGCGGCGCGCGCCAGGAGACGCTCGCGCTCGTCGCCGCCGCCGGGATCGACCTCCAGCACCTGCGCAGCCACCGCTCGCAGGCGGGCCCGCACATCTTCTTCTGCGCGTTCTCGTGCCCCGACGCGACGACGCTCGACGCCCTCGTCACGGGGTTCGGGGAGCGGGGCGTCGCGCACCGGGTGCTCGCGGTCCTGCCCGGGCAGGAGTTCGTGCCCGGCCCGGACGCGCTCGAGCCGTGCTGGGCGACCGCCCCCGACCCCGTCCACGCGTGAGCGTCGGGTACCTCGGCCCCGAGGGGTCGTTCACGCACCAGGCGGCGGCCGCGTGGTCGGCCGAGCACGGCCCGGTGGGTGCCGGGCTCGCGGCCCGCGAGACCGTCGCGGACGTCTTCGCGGGCGTGGCCGCGGGCGAGCACGAGCGGGGCGTCGTCGCGATCGAGAACACGGTCGAGGGGTACGTCGTGCCCTCGCTCGACGCGATCGTCGGGAGCGCGAGCGTCGTCGCGGTCGACGAGGTCGTGCTCGACATCTCGTTCGACGCGTTCGCGCGCCCGGGCCACGGCGACCTCACCGAGGTGACGGCGCACCCGCACGGCCTCGCGCAGTGCCAGGGCTTCGTGCGCCGGACGGGCCTCGTCCCGGTCGCGGCGTCGTCGAACGCCGCGGCGTGCCGCGACGCCGGGCCGCACCAGGTCGCCCTCGGCCCGACGATCTGCGGTGAGCTCTACGGCCTGGAGACGGTCGAGCGCGCGGTCGAGGACTTCGCGGGCGCGCGCACCCGGTTCCTCGTGCTGGCACCGCGTGCTGAGGCCGCCGCGGCGCTCGGCCGCGCGCGCAGCAGCGGCGAGACGACGTGGCGCACGATGCTCGCGGTCACGCCCGTCGTCACGGGCCCCGGGGTGCTCGCCCGCATCACGCAATCCTTCGGCGCACGGCGCGTCAACCTGTCGAGCCTCATCACCCGGCCGCTCAAGGCCGTCGCGGGCACCTACGCGTTCGTCCTCGTGGTCGACGGCGCGCCCTGGGACGCGCCGGTGCGTGCGGTCCTGGAGGACCTCGTCCGGGCCGGGGACGCGCTCAAGACGCTCGGGGTCGTCCCGGCGCGCGGCGAGCTCGACGGGGCGGTGCGCGCCGACGTCGACGCCGCGCACGTGCCGGTCGGGAGCGTCGACGCGTCGACCGGCGCAGCGGGCCTCGCGACGGGGCTGCTGTGGTGACCGCCGCGGGTGCCGCGCCGGAGCCGGACGCGTCCCGCGCGGTGGTCCGGGTCGGCGTCGTCGGCCTCGGTCTCGTCGGCGGCTCGGTCGCCCGGCTCCTGCACGAGCGGGGCGTCGAGGTGACCGGCTACGACGCCACGGCGACCACGCGCGCGGCGGCGCGCGCCGGCGCCCTCCGCGGGGGCCGCGCCCGCGCGGAGGCCGGCGCCGGCGAGCCGGACGTCCTCGTGCCCGCCGGGCCGCGGCGCGCCATGCGGGCGGTGGCGGCCGACGTCGCCCGGCACGTGCGGGGCGCGACGGTCGTGACGGACGTCGGGAGCGTCAAGGGCGCGGTGCGCGACACCGTCCGGTCCGCCGGGCTCGACGCCCGGTACGTCGGGGCGCACCCCATGGCCGGGACCGAGCACTCGGGCTTCGAGGCGTCGGACCCCGCGATGCTCGCGGGCGCGCGCTGGGCCCTGACGGTGGACGCGACAACGCGACCGGACGCGTTCACGACCGTGCTGCGGCTCGTCACGGGTCCGCTCGGCGGCACGGTGCACGTGCTCACCGACGACGTCCACGACGAGTCCACCGCGCTGGTCAGCCACGTCCCGCACGTCCTGGCCACCGAGCTCCTGGGCGTCGTCGCCGACGCGCCCGTGCGCGACGTCGCGCTGGGCCTCGCCGCGGGCAGCTTCCGCGACGCGACGCGCGTGGGGCGCACCGACCCGCGCCGGACCGAGGCCATGGTCACGGACAACGCCGCATGGGTCGCGTCCGCGCTGCGCGTCGTCGTGCGCGACCTCGAGCAGCTCGTGCGCGCGCTGGAGACCAATGCGCCCGTGGGCGAGTTCTTCGACCGGCCCGACCCGGTGCGCGCCGCCACGGGCGGCACCGGCGAGCCCGTGCGCGTCGACCTCGACGACGCGGGCACCTGGCGCGAGACGCTCACCGCCGCGGGGGCCCGCGGCGCCGTCGTCGTGGACGTCGAGGACCGGGCGGTCGTCGTCGCCTGAGGTGCGACCGCGGTCCCGGCGTCGCCCGGGGCGGGTCACGTCGTCGCCGAGGCCCCGTCGAGAGGCCCCGTCGACCGGTCGTCCGTCGGGCCCGGTCGTCAGTCCGGGCGCGAGGCGGGCCGTCGCGGCGGCCGCGGCGGGACCGGCTTGCCGGCCACGATCGCGTCGAGCGGCACGGAGACCAGGGGAGGGGCGTCGTCGCGCGGGCCGTGGCCGCGGTGCGGCGGGGCGCTGCCGCCCGCGTCCTCGCGCAGCACGAGCGTGGTCGCGGTGGTCTCCACGACCACCCCGATCACGTCGGTGAGGGGCTTGCCCGCGGCGGCCGCGTCGTCGGGCGAGAGCCTGCGGCGGACGACGACCCGCGTCCCCGGCGCCCACGTCGTCCAGGGCGAGTCGGGCACGCGGCGGCTCCTCGGGTCGTGTGACGTTCGTCCACGGGCTGGTCAGAGAGGGTCGGGCACCGCCCGACCTGAGCGATACTAGTCGTGCATGTCCCTGTCATGACCTCGCCCCTCGCCGGGCCGGGTCCGGACGAACCCAGAAAGGTACTCGGTCGTGACTTACGTGATCGCCCAGCCGTGCGTGGACGTCAAGGACAAGGCGTGCATCGAGGAATGTCCTGTCGACTGCATCTACGAGGGCAAGCGGTCGCTCTACATCCACCCGGACGAGTGCGTCGACTGCGGCGCGTGCGAGCCGGTCTGCCCCGTCGAGGCGATCTACTACGAGGACGACGTGCCGACGGAGTGGAGCGACTACTACCGCGCCAACGTCGAGTTCTTCGACGACCTCGGCTCGCCCGGCGGTGCCGCGAAGATGGGTCTCATCGAGAAGGACGACCCGATGATCGCCGCCCTGCCGCCGCAGGCCTGAGCCCTCGGCGCCGGCGCTCGTGGGACTCGCCGACCTCTCCGGTCTCGCCTATCCCTGGGACACGCTGACCCCGTACGCGGAGCGCGCGCGAGCGCACCCCCGCGGCGTGGTCGACCTCTCCATCGGCACGCCGGTGGACCCGACCCCCGCCGTGGTGCGCGACGCGCTCGCCGCCGCGTCCGACGCGCACGGCTACCCGACGACGCACGGGACGCCCGCCCTCCGCGAGGCGGTCTCCGCGTGGTTCGCCCGCCGTCGCGGCGTCCCCGGCCTCGACCCCGACGCCGTGCTCCCCACCGTCGGGAGCAAGGAGCTCGTCGGGCTGCTGCCCTCGCTCCTGCGGCTCGGGCCGGGCGACGTCGTCGTGCACCCGCGGACGGCGTACCCCACCTACGACGTCGGCGCGCGCCTCGCGGGCGCGACGCCCCTCGCGACGGACGACGTCGACGCGTGGGCCGGGCGCGACGACGTGCGCCTGGTCTGGGTCAACTCGCCGAGCAACCCGACGGGCCGGGTGCTCGATGCCGCGCACCTCGCGCGCGTCGTCGCCGCGGCCCGCGAGATCGGTGCGGTCGTCGCGAGCGACGAGTGCTACGCGGAGCTCGCGTGGACCGAGCCCTTCACGACGACCGGTGTCCCGAGCCTGCTCGACCCGGCGGTGTGCGGCGGGTCGCACGACGGCCTGCTCGTCACCTATTCGCTCTCCAAGCAGTCGAGCATGGCGGGCTACCGCGCGGCGTTCGTGGCCGGGGACGCGGCGCTCGTCGCGGACCTGCTCGCGACCCGCAAGCACCTCGGCATGATCGTCCCCGCACCGGTCCAGGCCGCGATGGTCGCGGCCCTGTCCGACGACGCGCACGTCGCCGCGCAGCGGGACGTCTACGCACGCCGCCGCGAGGTGCTCGTCGAGGCCCTCACCGGCGCGGGCCTCGTGATCGACCACTCCGAGGCGGGCCTGTACCTGTGGACGCGGCCCGCCGACGAGGCGGCCGGCGACTGCTGGCTGACGGTCTCCGCCCTCGCGGACCGGGGCGTCCTCGTCGGGCCCGGGGCGTTCTACGGGACCGAGGGTGCGGGGCACGTGCGCGTCGCCCTCACCGCGACCGACGAGCGGGTCCACGAGGCCGCGGCTCGACTCTCCGGAGGCCTCCCGCTGGCGTGACCTGGATCACAGCGGGTGTGGTGTTCTCGTGACGGTTCCTGATTGGTCACGTGCGGGTGAGGCGGGGTACGGTCGACCGCGCGGCAACGGCGCGAGCAGCAGCAGGAAGGGAACCATGACCACCACTCAGCAGGCGAAGGTCCGCCTCCTCGTCGACGACCAGGCGCAGGACCTGCCCGTGGTCGCGGCGACCGAGGGCAACGACGGCATCGTCGTGTCCTCCTTGCTCAAGTCGACCGGCCTCGTGACCGTCGACCCCGGCTTCATGAACACCGCGTCGTGCGAGTCGAGCATCACGTACATCGACGGCGAGGCCGGCATCCTCCGGTACCGCGGCTACCCGATCGAGCAGCTCGCCGAGCGGTCGAGCTTCCTCGAGGTCGCCTACCTCCTCATCCACGGCGAGCTTCCCGACGCCGCGACGCTCGACGCCTTCGTCGAGCGCGTCAACCGGCACACGCTCGTGCACGAGGACTTCCGCACGTTCATGGGCACGTTCCCGCGCAACGCGCACCCCATGGCGGTGCTGTCGTCCGCGATCAACGCGCTGTCCACGTTCTACCCCGAGTCGCTCGACCCGTTCGACGACGAGACGGTCGAGCTCGCGACGGTCCTGCTCCTCGCGAAGTCGCGCACCATCACGTCGTACCTGCACCGCCGCCGCGTCGGCGAGCCGCTGCTCTACCCGGACTACTCGCGCGGGTACGTCGACGACTTCCTGCGCATGACGTTCGCGACGCCGTACCAGCAGTACGAGGCCGACCCGGTCGTGGTCGACGCGCTCGACAAGCTGCTCATCCTGCACGCCGACCACGAGCAGAACTGCTCGACCTCGACGGTCCGCGTCGTCGGGTCCTCGCACGCGAACCTCTACGCGTCCGTCGCGGCCGGGGTCAACGCGCTCTCGGGCCCGCTGCACGGCGGCGCGAACGAGTCGGTGCTCACCATGCTCGACAAGATCGCGGGCGCGGAGTACGACGTCGACACCTTCATGAAGAAGGTGAAGAACAAGGAGGACGGCGTCCGCCTCATGGGCTTCGGCCACCGGGTCTACAAGAACTACGACCCGCGCGCGGCGATCGTCAAGAAGTCGGCCGACGCCGTGCTCTCCACCCTCGGCAAGAAGGACCAGCTCCTCGACATCGCCATGGGCCTCGAGGAGATCGCGCTCAACGACGACTACTTCATCGAGCGCAAGCTCTACCCCAACGTGGACTTCTACACGGGCCTCATCTACAAGGCCATGGGCTTCTCGCCCGCCATGTTCACGCCGCTCTTCGCGCTGGGCCGCATGCCCGGCTGGATCGCGCAGTGGCGCGAGATGATGAAGGACCCGCAGACCAAGATCGGCCGCCCGCGCCAGGTCTACGTCGGCGAGACCGAGCGCGACTACGTCGCCGTCTCCGACCGCTGACGCCCGTTCACCGAGACGCCGCGCCGCTCACCCCACGGTGAGCGACGCGGCGTCTCGTCGTCCGTCCGGCGGCTACCCCCGGGACGAGACGCGAGACGTGGCCCCGACGCGGGGTGCGTGAGGGGCCACTTCTCCCGTCTCGGCGAGGCACCGTCCGCGACACCGCGCCGGCGCGGGCCGACGGCGGTCGGTCAGGACGCGTCGGGGACGGCGACGTGGACGCGCAGGACGCCCGGGTCGAGCGGGGCGAGGTCGGCCGGGTCGGGGGTCGTCCACGTCGCGCCGTCGCGCGACCAGCGGCGGTCGCCGACCTCGACCGCGACGACGTTCGTGGCGTCCGCCGTCGCCACGGCCCACTGGGCGACGGCCCACGCCGACCGCTCGACGCCGCCGTCGTCCGCGGCGCCGGGGAGCGCGGACGCGTCGACCACGACCAGGCCCCCGTCCCCGCCGTCCGACGGGGCGACGCGGACGGCGTCCCCGAGGTCGCGCGTGACGCGCTCCCGGAACGGCTCGGCCGGGTCGCCGTCGGCCGGGACCTCCTCCGCCGGGACCGCCGCGAGGTCGCACGTGAGCGACGCGGGCGACCAGCCGGTCAGCGCGGAGGCCCACGCGCGCGAGCGGGGCTCGTGCTGCGCGTACGCGTCGGGGAACGCGGACCGCTGGACGGTCTGCGCGGCGACGGTGACCTCCATGCCCTCGTAGCCCTCGACCGTCTCGAGCGCGTCGTAGAACGTGTTGGTCGAGTAGACCGGGTCCATGATCTCCGCGACGGTGCCCCACCCCTGCGAGGGGCGCTGCTGGAAGAGGCCGACGGAGTCGCGGTCGCCGTAGTCGATGTTGACGAGCCGCGACTCCTGCAGCGCGGTCGCGAGCCCGATGGTGGCGGCGCGGGCGCGCAGCCCGCGCCCCCCGGGGGCCCCCCGGCTGACAGCCGCGCTCTGCGGCAGCGGGACCGAGCGCACGCCCGGCGGGCGCGGCGGGACGCTCCTCATCGGCGGGCGCGGCTCGGGCGTCGGGACGGTGGGCGGCGTGCTGATCCTCGCCGTGCTCGACACGGTGTTCAAC
>ERZ1464670.62-NODE-62-length-9459-cov-13.849638_pt1 | contig 9459 bp, 10 predicted proteins | sample MGYA00563975_ERZ1464670 | MGnify/ENA primary metagenome ERZ1464670 (study PRJEB39283, sample SAMN07833605) | human skin metagenome | isolation source: Scalp | host: Homo sapiens | place: India: Bengaluru | collected 2015-06-26 ... | reverse complement strand
CGCGCCCCCGCCCCGGCCTGCGGCTCGTCGGCGCGCGCGCGCGCGCCCCCGCCGCTGCCGGCAGCGGGCCGGCCGCCGTCGAGCGGGCGGGTGGCGCTGCTCGCGCCCGTGCCGCCGCCCGACGCGCGGACCTCCTGGGCGGTCACGACGCGCTCCCGGCCGGCGCCGGGGCGTGGACGGCGGGCTCGCGGATCTCGAGCGTGCAGCACTTCGCCCCGCCGCCGCCGCGCAGGAGCTCCGACGTGTCCACCGCGACCGTCTCGTCCCCCCCCCCCCGCCGCGCCGCGCCCAGCCGGCCCGCGCGCGGCGAGTGCACGACGCCCGTCCCGGCGCTCCCGGCGCTGCGGCCGAGCACGGCGGCGCCCTCCTCGGTCGCGAGGAGCGCGTCGGGGTAGCGCTCGCGCAGCACCTCCTGCGCGGCGGGGGAGAACGCGGCGGGCAGGTAGACGACGTCGACGGCCGGCGGGCCGGTGAGCGCGGGGTGGGTGGTGTCGTCGAGGTGCGCGCCGTCGTCGGCCCCCGGGGCGCCGGCGGTGCCCTCGTTGCCGCGCAGCACGGTGAGCGCCGTGTCCAGGTGGTAGAACCGCGGGTCCACGAGCTCGAGCGTCACGACCTCCCGGCCCCACAGGGCCGCGGCCTCGGCGTGCGCGGCGCGCTCGGTGCGGAAACCGGTGCCGGCGAGCACGACGTCGCCGGCCAGCAGCAGGTCGCCCTCGCCCTCGTTGACGTGCTCCGCCAGGTGGGTGACGTACCCGTGGTCGGCGAACCACTTGAGGTAGGCGGGTCCCTCCGGCCCGCGCTCGGGGTGGGTGAAGCGCGCGGAGTAGACGAGGCCGTCGACGACGGTCGCGCCGTTGGCCGCGTAGACCATGTCCGGCAGGCCGGGGACGGGGTCGATCGTCTCGACGGTGTGGCCGAGGTCGCGGAAGGTGTCGCGCAGGCGTTCCCACTGCGCGACCGCGAGCGCGGTGTCGACCGGTGTGCGCCGGTCCATCCAGGGGTTGATCTCGTAGCTGACGGTGAAGTACGTCGGCCGGCACATCAGGTAGTGCCGGGGCTGGCCTGGGCGCATCGCCGCCTCCTCGCGGGAGCCGGGCCGCCGGGGTGGTGCGGCCCGGGTGGGTGCCGGACGGGGGATGCGTCCGGTGGTGCTGGTGGCTGCCGGTTGGCTGCTGGAAATCAGCGTACGTCTGGGAGGTGTGCGCGTCCTGGGACGGCACGCGAGCAGCAAGAGTGTTGACAGCGATATTCTATCGATATATCGTTACAGTATCGCTGAGCCCGAGACGCTGCTCGCGACGACCGCGCGGCCGGACCGGCCCGCCACGCTCCGCGGATCACCCGGAGCCCTCGAACATCCACGTACAGGAGACACCTCTCATGCACCACGCACACCAGCACCGGGGCAGGACCCCGGAGAACGTCCAGAACATGTCCCAGCCGTTCGGCGAGCGACCCGGGCCGCGCCCGGACCGCCGTCGTCGCGACGGCTTCCCGCCCGTGCCCGACGACGCGGGCTGGTTCCGCGGCGACGGCCCCCGTGGCCGCGGCGGAGCCCGCCGCGGTGGCGGACGCGGGTTCGGCGGACCGGCCGACGGCGGCCGGGGCTTCGGCCCCGGCGGTCCGGCCGACGACCGTCGCGGGTTCGGCCCGGGAGGCCCCGGGTTCGGCCCGGGCGGGCCCGGCTTCGGCCCCGGTCACGGCGGTCGCCGGCACGGGGGCCGCGGTCGCGGCCCCGGGCGCGCCGGCCGCGGCGACGTCCGCGCCGCCGTCCTGCTGCTCCTCGCCGAGCAGCCCATGCACGGGTACCAGGTCATCCAGGAGATCGCGGAGCGCAGCGAGGGCCAGTGGCGCCCGAGCCCCGGCGCGGTCTACCCGGCCCTGAACCTGCTCCAGGACGAGGGGCTCGTCGAGCTCTCGGCCGACGGCGGGCGCCGCCTCGCGACGCTCACCGAGGCGGGCACCGCGTACGTCGCGGAGCACGCCGACGCGCCGGCCGCGGCGGGCGCCGACCCGGCCGCGCGCGGCGGCCGCCCGCGGCGCGAGCTGCGCGCAGGCGTCGAGGCCGTGGCAGCGGCGGTCCACCAGGTCGCCCGCACCGGCACCGACGAGCAGACGACGGCCGCTGCGGAGCTCCTGGAGCGCACGCGTCGCGAGCTCTACCTGATCCTCGCGGGCCCGGCCGTGCCCGGCACCTCGCCCGGCGCTGCGCCGGGTGCCACGACGACCGCCGCGGGCGACCGTGCGCCGTCGGGCAGCCCGACGGAGGACACCTCGGTGGAGGACGCCCCGGTGGAGGACGGGCCGACGGCCTGAACCCACCACCCCGGACCCGGGGTCGCGCGGTACCGACGCTGGTCGGTCCCGTGGGGCCCCGGTCCGTCGCGTGCGCGGGGCGCGGCCCGGCAGCCAGGCCGCTCGCGGCTACCGGCGGGCGCGCAGGCGCGCGTCGAGGCGGCGCAGCGAGACGTGCATCATGACGCGCAGCGCGACCCCGACGAGGGGCGCCGTGATCCCGCGGGGGACGGGACCGGCGAGGTACGCCTCCTCCCACCACACGACCCGGCAGCGGCCCGTGCCGAGCGGCACGACCTCGAAGCCCGCGTCGCCGAGCAGCGCCGGGCCCAGCTTGCGGATCCGCGTGCTGCCCGGGCGGCCCGCCGCCACGGACGGGCGGTCGAGCGACTCGACGACCATGCGGTCCGGGAATCCGCGGCCCGTGCGCCGGACGAGCGGGCCGCTCACCATGGTGAACCGGTCGCCCACCTCGGGGCCCCGGCCCGCCGGGGTCGTCATCACGGTGAGGGGGATGAACCGCGGGTGGGTCCGCGGGTCCGCGACCCACGCGAACGCGACGGACGCGTCGACGTCGAGCTCGCGCGCGACGGCGACGCGCCGCACGCCCCGGGTCGTCACTCGGCGTCGCGGGCGGGGGAGCGGTCGCGCCGTCCCCGCCCCGGCAGCAGCCGACGACGGCGGCGCGGCTCCGCGTCCTCGGGGACGGGGACGAGCCGCGGCGGTGCGTCCTGCACGGGCGACTCCACGACCTCGAGGAGCCGGCCGAACACCGACGGCGGCGGCCCGAACGCGCGCCGCGACTGGGCGATCACGCCGTGCCCGAGCGCCCGCGCCCCCGCCACGCCCACGACGGCGCCGACGCCGAACGGCACGAGCCGACCGAGCGCGAGGCCGGACTGCTTCGCGAGCTGGGTGCGCAGGAACCGGTTGCCGAGCGCCTTGTTGACCTTGACGAGCGTCCCGGCGGGCATGCTCGTCAGGAGCACCTTGCCCCACGCGAGGCCCGACCCCTGGGTCGCGCGCTCGACGTCGCGCGCGCCCTTCTCGCCGAGCACGGTCGCGAGCAGGAGCGCCCGACGGCGGCCCACGTCGTCCACCGCGATGCCGTGCACGTCCGCCACCGCGAGCGCGAAGGCCGCCGAGGACGCGAAGAACGTCGCGACGTCGCTCGACGTCAGCGCGATCCCCACGCCCGTCCCGACCGCGGGGAAGGCGGCTGCCGCGCCGACGGCGCCGCCCGCCGTCTGGATGACGAGCAGGTACTCGCGCTCGAGGATCCGGACGATCTGCGCGGGGCTCGCCTCGGGGTTGCGACGGCGCACGGAGTCGACGTGCGCCCGGATGACGTGCGACGGGATCGTCACCGCCTTGTCGAGCGCGGCGTCGAGCAGCGGCGTCGGCCGGTAGGCGGACCACTCGACCGCGTCCTGCGTCGAGAGGTCCCTGCGCCCGGCGTCCGGGGGCGGGGTCCCGTACTCGGGCACGCCGCCGCGCGGCACGGGGCTTCTCGAGGGGTCCTGCTGGTGCGCCATGGCGCCTCCCGTCATCCCGTGGTCAGGCCTGGGTCTCGACCTCGCGGCCGGCACCCTCCGGCTGGAACAGGTACTCGACCTCGGCGCCGGCCTTGACCGTCCGTCCTACCGTGCACGCCTTGTCGATCGCTCGCGCGGCGACAGTGACGAGACGGTCGCGCGCGTCGTCGTCGAGCGACGTGAGGTCGATGTCGTACGTGCCCGTGATCTTCGGGTACCGCTCCTCCTCGAGGAGCTTGTCGCCCTGGACGTGGATCGTCACGGCGTAGTCGTCGCCGAGGCGGCGCGCGAACGTGCGGTCCGTGCTCATGCCCGCGCACGCCGCGAGCGCGATCTTCAGCAGCTCGCCGGGCGTGAACACCGCACCCTCGCTCGCCGGGCCGATCGAGACCTCGGCGCCGCGCGCCGACCGGCCCGTGTACGTGCGGGTGCCCGTGCGCTCGACCCAGAGCGCGTCGGCCGTGGCGGGCGACGGCGCGGGGTCGGCGCGCGCGGCCTCGTCGGCGGCGCTCAGGGTGTTCTCGGCAGGCTGCGTCGTCATGCGTGAATCCTCGCACTCGTCGGGTCGCGGCGTCGGAGCGTCCGCCCTCCGGGGAACGTGCGGCGGGCGCGCGCGATTCCCGCGCGCGCGTGCCTGTCACACCGGGGACGGTCGTCCGGTCGTGAGGGTGGTGCGCGGCACCCGCCGCGCCGGAGAGAGGAGACATCATGAGAGTCGTCGTCGTCGGAGGCACCGGGCTGATCGGGAGCCAGGTCGTGCAGGACGTGCGCGACGCCGGGCACGAGGTGGTCGTCGCCGCGCCCAGCACCGGCGTGGACACGTTGTCCGGCGCGGGTGTCGACGAGGCGCTCGCGGGTGCGGACGTGGTCGTCGACGTGTCGAACTCGCCGTCGTTCGCGGACGACGACGTGCTGCGCTTCTTCACAACGTCCACGCGCACGCTCCTCGACGCGGAGGCCCGCGCCGGGATCGGGCACCACGTCGTCCTGTCGATCGTCGGCACGGACCGGACCGACGCCGGCTACCTGCGGGCCAAGGTCGCCCAGGAGCGGCTCGTGCGTGCTTCCGGGCACGGGTGGTCGGTCGTGCGCGCGACGCAGTTCTTCGAGTTCGCGCGCTCCATCGCGGACGGCGCGACCGTCGACGGCGTGGTGCACATCCCGCCCGTCGCGTTCCAGCCCGTCGCCTCGGCGGACGTCGCGCGCACCGTGGCCGACGTCGCGACGGGTGTGCCGCTCGCGGACGTCGTCGAGCTCGCGGGGCCGGAGCGGTTCCGCTTCGACGAGTTCGTCCGCGAGGCGCTCGCGGCGCAGGGCGACGACCGGGAGGTGGTCGCGGACCCGGAGGCGACCTACTTCGGGGCGCAGCTCGTCGAGGACGCGCTCGTGCCCCGGGGGGAGTCCCTGCGAGGTGCCACGACCTTCGCGCAGCACGCGGAGCGCGTCGCGTGACGTCGTCGTGCGGCAGGGCCGCGCGAGCCTGGTCCGCGTCGTAGCGTGGCTGTATGAGTCTCGGCCCACGAACGCCCGAGAGCCCCGTCGTCCGGGAGGACGAGGGGGCTCTCGACGCGTTCCTGAGCGTCCGGTCCCGGCTCTTCGGCATCGCCTACCGCATGCTCGGCAGCGCGACGGAGGCGGAGGACGTCGTGCAGGAGGCGTGGGTCCGCTGGCAGGGCACGGACCGGTCCGTGGTGCGGAACCCGGCGGCGTTCCTCACGACGACGGTGACGCGGCTCGCGATCAACGCCGCGACGTCCGCCCGTGCGCGCCGCGAGACGTACGTGGGTCCGTGGCTCCCCGAGCCCGTCGACACCTCGGACGACCCCGCCCTGGGCGCGGAGCGGGCCGAGGCGCTCGAGATCGCGACCCTCGTGCTCCTCGAACGGCTCGCGCCGGTCGAGCGCGCCGTCTACGTGCTCCGCGAGGCGTTCGACTACCCGTACCGGCGCGTCGCGGAGATCCTCGGCCTGACGGAGGCGAACGCCCGGCAGCTCGCGCGTCGGGCGCGGGAGCGGCTCGGCGCGCGCCCGGCGGTCCCGGTGGACCCCGGAGAGCACCGTCGGCTGCTCGACGAGTTCGTGGCCGCCGCGCACGACGGCGACCTGGCCCGCTTCGAGCGGTACCTGGCCGACGACGTGGTCGCCCGCCCTGACGGCGGCGGGAAGGTGCACGCGTCGCGCGTCGAGCTCGTCGGGCTCGCGCGGGTGTCGCTGTTCCTCGACAACGTGTGGCGCAAGTACTGGGCGGACGCCGTGGTGCACGTCGTCGAGGCGAACGGCCGCCCCGCGCTCCTCGTCGTCGTCGACGACGCGCCGTTCGCCCTGGTGTCGCTCGACGTGACGGCGCGCGGGATCGAGCACGTGTCCCCGCCCCGCCCCCCGTCGACCACCGGCGGCCCCGCGCCCGGGGGCGCACGCGCGCCCGCCTAGCGCCGCACCCGCCGCGCCCCGCCTCCCCGCCGTGCGTCGCCGCAGCCCGTGCCGCGGCGTCGGCGTGCCCGGCGGTGCTCGCCTCGGTGGAGCCGACGTCCGCCCGCGGCACGCCTGCGACGAACGCGGCGCGCGGACGCTGCACGGCGCTGAGCGAGACGACGTCGCGTCCGAAGATCGCCGCGGTCAGCCAGACCGCCAGGACCCGGACCTTCCGCTCCCAGGTGGGGATCGCGAGCACGTGGTACCCGCGGTGCGCGAGCCAGGCGAGCGCGCCGCGCACGACGAGCCCGCGGTACTCGAACAGGCCCGTCCCGATCCCGAGCGTCGCCACGACACCGAGGCTGCCGTGCCGGTAGGGGTGGGTCCGGCGCCCACGTCGGACGGCGACCAGGTTGCGCGCGAGGCGTCGCCCCTGCCGCACGGCGTGCTGCGCGTTGGGCACGGTGAGCGCACCCGGTCGGGCGGTCGAGAGATCCGGCACGGCTGCCCCGTCTCCCGCGGCCCAGGCGTCCGGGACGAGCTCGTCGCCGGTGCCGACCCGGAGGTCCGCTCGCGTGACGACGTACCCCCGAGCGTCCACGGGCAGGTCGGTGTGCGTCGCGACGACGGGGTTCGCGGCGTTCCCCGCCGTCCACACGAGGAGGCCCGAGGCGAACTCCTCCCCGGTCGAGAGCCGGACGACGCCGCCCTCGGCCGACTCGAGCCCGGCGCCCAGGTGGACGTGCGCCCCGCGGGCCTCGAGCCGGCCGACCACCCAGCGGCCGGGGCGGTCGGTGACCTCGGGCAGGATCCGTGGGCTCCGCTCGACGAGGTGGAACTGCACCTCGGGCGCCGCGATCTCGGGGTAGAGGTGCAGGAGGTCGTGCGCGAGCGACAGGAGCTCGGCGAAGCCCTCGACCCCGGAGAACCCGCCGCCGACGAACGTCACGGTGAGCAGGCGCTCGCGCTCCGGACCCCGCGGCAGGCTCGCGGCACGGTCGAACGACGTGAGCAGGCGGTCTCGGACGGCGACGGCCTCCTCGACGTGCTTGAGGCCGATCGCGTGCTCTGCGACGCCCGGGACGGGGAAGACTCGCGTCACCGCGCCTGCGGTGACGACCACGGTGCCGTACGGCAGCCGGTACGCCGGACCGGACCGGGGCTGCACGACGATCGCGCGGTCCGCGTGGTCGATGCGCGTGACCGTGCCGTCGACGAGGCGCGTCCGGCGCAGGTGGCGTCGGTGCGAGACCGCTGCGTGGCGTGCCTCGACCGAGCCCGCGACCACCTCGGGCAGGAACGGCTGATAGGTCATGTACGGGCGGGGGTCGACCAGGACGAGCTCGACCTCGCCGCGCCGCAGCTCGCGCCGCAGGTCCTTCTCGAGCTCCCGGGCCACGGTGAACCCGGCGTAGCCCCCGCCGACGACGACGATCCGTTCCATCACGAGCCTCCTGGTGCTTGTGGGCGCCTCTCCGACGTCCCTACCCCTCCGACCGATCCGGACGTCGTCGCGTGACATGACGTGCGTCACGCCGGCCGCGAGGCCGCGAGGTCGCGGACCGTCGACGTGGGGACTGGCCGGCCGCGGTGTTTGACCCACCCCGTGGCGACGACCGACACTGGCGACCGTGGCCCCCGACGCACCCTCCTCGACCCTTGCCGTGGCGACCGAGGGCGAGCGTGCGCCGTCGGGCAGCGCGCCCGGGCCCGTGCCCACCCCGTACGAGGACCTCCTGCGCGACGTCCTGGCGCACGGCACGCCCAAGGGCGACCGCACGGGGACGGGCACGCGCAGCGTGTTCGGCCGCCAGCTCCGCTTCGACCTCGCGCAGGGCTTCCCGCTCATCACGACGAAGCGCGTGCACCTCAAGTCCGTCGCCTACGAGCTGCTGTGGTTCCTGCGCGGCGACTCGAACGTGCGCTGGCTCCAGGAGCGCGGCGTGCGCATCTGGGACGAGTGGGCCGACGCCGACGGCGAGCTCGGCCCCGTCTACGGCGTCCAGTGGCGCTCGTGGCCGACGCCGGACGGCCGCCACGTCGACCAGGTCGCGCAGGTGATCGAGCAGATCAGGGCGAACCCCGACTCGCGACGGCACATCGTCTCCGCGTGGAACGTCGGGGAGATCGAGGACATGGCGCTGCCGCCGTGCCACGCGTTCTTCCAGTTCTACGTGGCCGACGGCCGGCTCTCGTGCCAGCTCTACCAGCGCTCGGCGGACCTCTTCCTCGGGGTGCCGTTCAACATCGCGTCGTACGCGCTGCTCGTCCACATGGTCGCCGCGCAGACCGGCCTCGAGGTCGGCGACTTCGTGTGGACCGGAGGCGACGTGCACATCTACGACAACCACGTCGAGCAGGTGCGCGAGCAGCTCACGCGCGAGCCGTACCCGTACCCGACGCTGCGCCTCGCGCCCCGCGACTCGATCGACGCCTACGAGTACGAGGACATCGAGGTCGTCGGGTACCAGCACCACCCGACGATCAAGGCGCCGATCGCGGTCTGATGCTCGGACTGATCTGGGCCCAGGCGCGCGACGCCGCCGGGCGGCCCGTCATCGGCGCGGGCGGCACCATGCCGTGGCACCTGCCCGAGGACCTCGCGCACTTCCGGCGCGTCACGTCGGGCCACCCCGTGGTCATGGGCCGCCGCACGTGGGACTCGCTCCCGCCGCGGTTCCGGCCCCTGCCCGGGCGCCTCAACGTCGTCGTCACGCGCCAGGAGTCGTGGGTGCCCGACGGCGGCCACCCCGCCGGCGAGGGCGGCGCGCCCGTGCGCGTGGCCGGGTCGGTCGACGCGGCGCTCGCGGACGCTCGCGCCGCGGCCCGCGCGAGCGGCTCCGACGAGGTGTGGGTCATGGGCGGCGCCCAGCTCTACGCCGCGACCGTCGCCGACGCGGACCGGTGCGTGGTCACCGAGATCGACACCGTGGTCGAGGGTGACACGTACGCGCCCGAGATCCCCGCGGGCAGCGTGCGCGACGTCGGGGAGTGGCAGGTCTCGCAGACGGGCACGCGGTACCGCGTCGTCGTCGTGTCTCGCTGATCAGACCCGCGCGACCGCAGCGTGCGGGTCAGAGCAGGCCGGTCGGTTCGATGGGGTCGAGGCGCGGCGGCGGGACGGGGTGGGGCTCCTCGCGCGTCGCGACGTCGGCGGCCGGCGCGGCGGTGAGCCGCGCGACCGCCGCGTCCGGGGAGGCGGTGATCGCCGGGGCGAG
>ERZ1464670.59-NODE-59-length-9623-cov-12.080372_pt1 | contig 9623 bp, 9 predicted proteins | sample MGYA00563975_ERZ1464670 | MGnify/ENA primary metagenome ERZ1464670 (study PRJEB39283, sample SAMN07833605) | human skin metagenome | isolation source: Scalp | host: Homo sapiens | place: India: Bengaluru | collected 2015-06-26 ... | reverse complement strand
CCCCCCCCCCGCCGGCGCCGCGCGCGCGGCCGAGCCCGCCGCCACGAGCTTCGAGACCCGCTCGGCGGCGAGCAGGTCCGCGACGCGGACGCTCCCGGCCGGGTGCTCGCGCCCGGTGAGCACGTCGACCCACGTGCCCGTGCCCGCGGGGAGCGCGACGACGTGGTCGCGCCACCCGCCGAGGCGGTCGACCGTCCCGGCGAGCCGGGTCGCCACCGTGACGACGTGCGCGACGGCCGCGTCGTCTTGCCGGTCGCCACCGGACGCGTCGGCGGTCGCGGGGTCGCCGGTGGGGGTGCCGGCCGGGGCCGTACGCGCGAACGCGAGCGCGCACGGCGTCGACGACGCGACGGGCGCGTACCCGGCGCCGTCGCCGACGAACGCGGCGGCGAGGGCGCGGCGCACGCGCAGGGCGCGCGCGGTGACGAGCAGCTTCTCGTCCGCGAGCGTGCGCGCGGGCGCGCCACCGTCGAGCCGCGCGAGGCGCTCGGTGAGGTCGTCGACGTCCACGGGGCGGCGGTTGTCCGGGTCGACGAGCGTGGGCGCGTACGATTCGGCGCCCTGGTAGACGTCCGCGACGCCCGGGGCCGTGAGCCGCGTGAGCGTGATCCCGAGGCTCGCGGCGCGCAGCTCCTCGCGGTGCTCGCGCGCCCACCGGGCGAACGCCCCGGTCACGGCGGGGTCGGCGAGCGCGCGGCGGGCGAGCTCGGCCACGGCCTCCTCGTACGCCTCGTCCGGGCTCGTCCACGACGTCGCGACCTTCGCCTCCCGCAGCGCCTTGCGCAGGTAGTCGACGAGCCGGTCGGGAGAGATCGCGGCCTCGGACGTGCCGTCGGGCGCGTCGTCCGGCGTGGTCGCGTCGGGGAGCCAGGTCCCGGCCACGGTCTGCCACAGCAGGTTCTCGGCGAGACCGTCGACGAGGACCCCGCGGTAGGGGGCGGTCGCCGCGCGCACCTCGTCGACGAGCCGCGACCACGCGCCCGCGTCCTCGGACAGCACGCCGAGGGCCGCGCGCGTGTCCTCGCCGCGCTTGGTGTCGTGCGTCGACCCGGCCGTGAGGGCGTGCGGGGTGAGCGCGGCGAACCGCTGCGCGAACGCGTGCCAGTCGTGCACGCCGAGGCTGAACCGGTCCGGCTCGCCCCCGACCTCGCACAGGCTCACGAGCTCGGTCCAGCGGTAGAACGCCGTGTCCTCGACGCCCTTCGCCGTCACGGCCCCGCACACCTGCTGGAAGCGCACGACGAGCTCGTCGCGGCGCGCCTCGCGCCGTCGTCCCGCGCTGCCGACCTCGCGTCCGAGCACGAGGTCCACGACGACGGCGAGCGTCTCCGCGCGCTGCGGGTCGAGGTGCGCGCGGGCGCGCTCGGCCGCCTCCTCGACCGCCCGGACCGCCTCGTGCCGCGGCGGGGTGCCCGGCACCACGTACGCCCGGTAGCGGTCGAACGCGACGAGCAGCTCGCGCAGGCACTGGTGCAGGCCGCGCCACGTGTGGTCGCGCAGGCGCGGGTCGTCGTGGCAGACGGCGGCCGCGAGGTCCGTGAGCCGGTGCACCTCCGCGTAGAGCGGCCCGGCGTCGACCGCGCGCGTCGCCTCCTCGACGCGCGCGCCGAGGCCGCCGGGCGGCGCGCCCGTGAGGCGCGTCATCACCGCGTCGAGGCCCGACCGGCCGCCCGGGTCGACGAAGAGCTGCTGCAGGCGCCACGCGACGTCGTAGCCGGTCGTCCCGACCGTCGCCCAGTCGGGCGGCACCTGCTCCTCGCCCGCGAGGATCTTCTCGACGACGACCCACGCGCCGTCGGTGCGGTCCGCGAGGCGCTGGAGGTACTGCGCCGGGTCCGCGAGGCCGTCGGGGTGGTCGATGCGCAGGCCGTCGACGACCCCGGACGTGACGAGGTCGAGCACGAGCGCGTGCGTCGCGTCGAAGACCTCCTCGTCCTCGACCCGGACCGCGACGAGCGACCCGACGTCGAAGAACCGGCGGTAGTTGAGCTCCTCGTCGCCCACGCGCCAGTAGGCCAGCCGGTAGTGCTGGCGCTCGACGAGCTCCGCGAGCGGCAGGTCCTCCGTCCCGGCGCGCACCGGGAACACGTGGTCGTAGTAGCGCAGCACGCGCCGGGGCCCGGGCGCGCCCGGCGCCTCGCCCTCGTCCAGCACGCGCTCGCCCGCCGCGAGCACGTCGCCGAGGCGCGCGCCGAGGACGGGCATGAGGACCGCGCCCTCGCCCGCCGACCAGTCGACGTCGAACCACCGGGCGTACGGGGAGTCGGAGCCCTCCTCCAGGACCGACCACAGCGCACGGTTGTGCCACGCGGGCGTGGGGACCGCCATGTGGTTCGGGACGACGTCGAGCACCATGCCCAGGCCCGCGTCGCGGGCCGCGGCCGCGAGCCGTCCGAGGCCCTCGCGCCCGCCGAGCTCGTCGCTGATCCGCGTGTGGTCGACGACGTCGTACCCGTGGGTCGACCCGGGCGCCGCCTGGAGCACCGGCGAGAGGTAGAGGTGCGTGACGCCGAGGGTCGCGAGGTACGGCACCTGGCGCGCGGCGTCGTCGAACGTGAGGTCGGGACCGAGCTGGAGCCGGTACGTCGAGACCGGGACGCGGGGCCGCGCGGCCGGCGCGCCGGCGGGGGAGACGGCGGTCATCGCAGCGGCGGGCGGGTCAGGACGATGACGCTGCGGCCCGTCACGGACACGGTCTCCCCGGGCTGCAGCACGTCGCCGACGTCGACCGTGCCGTCGGTGTCCAGCACGACGTCCCAGCTCTCCCCGTACGCCGCCGGCGGCACCGTGAAGTCCAGATCCTCGGAGTGCGCGTTGAGCAGCAGCAGGAACGAGTCGTCGACGATCGGCTCGCCGCGCCGGTCCTGCTCGGGGATCGCGTCGCCGTTGAGGAACACCATGACGGTGCGCGCGTAGGCGTGGTCCCAGTCCTGCTGGTCCATGCGCGAGCCGGTGATGTCGAGCCACTCGATGTCCGGGAGGTCGTCGGGGCCCTCGGGCGTGCCCGGCTCCGCGCCGTCCTGCCGGCCCACGAAGAACCGGCGCCGGTGCAGCACGGGGTGGTCGCGGCGCAGCCACACGACCCGGCGCGCGAAGTCGAGGAGCGCGGCCCGCTCGTCGTCGAGGCCCTCCTCGCCGCCCCAGTCCATCCAGGTGATCTCGTTGTCCTGGCAGTAGCCGTTGTTGTTGCCGCGCTGGGTGCGCGCGATCTCGTCGCCGTGCGCGAGCATGGGCACGCCCTGCGACAGCAGCAGCGTGGCGAGGAAGTTCCGGCGCTGGCGCGCCCGCAGCGACCGCACGTCGGGGTCGTCCGTCGGGCCCTCGACCCCGCAGTTCCAGGACCGGTTGTGGCTCTCGCCGTCGTTGTTGTCCTCGCCGTTCGCCTCGTTGTGCTTCTCGTTGTACGACACGAGGTCGTTGAGCGTGAAGCCGTCGTGCGCGGTGACGAAGTTGATCGACGCGATGGGCTTGCGCCCGCCGTGCTCGTAGAGGTCGGACGAGCCCGTGAGCCGGCTCGCGAGCTCGGGCAGCGTCGAGGGCTCGCCGCGCCAGAAGTCGCGCACCGTGTCGCGGTAGCGCCCGTTCCACTCCGTCCACAGGGGCGGGAAGCCGCCCACCTGGTAGCCGCCGTCGCCGAGGTCCCACGGCTCGGCGATGAGCTTGACCTGGGAGATGACCGGGTCCTGCTGCACGATGTCGAAGAACGCCGAGAGGCGGTCGACCTCGTGGAACTGGCGCGCGAGCGTGGCCGCGAGGTCGAAGCGGAACCCGTCCACGTGCATCTCGGTCACCCAGTACCGCAGCGAGTCCATGATGAGCTGGAGCACGTGCGGCGAGCGCATGAGCAGCGAGTTGCCCGTGCCGGTCGTGTCGAAGTAGTGCGCCTCGTCGCCGTCCACGAGCCGGTAGTAGGCCTTGTTGTCGATGCCGCGGAAGCTCAGCGTCGGGCCGAGGTGGTTGCCCTCCGCGGTGTGGTTGTAGACCACGTCGAGGATGACCTCGATGCCGGCCTCGTGCAGAGCCTTGACCATGGTCTTGAACTCCATGACCTGCTGCCCGCGCGTCCCGTAGGCCGCGTACCCGTTGTGGGGCGCGAAGAACCCGATGGTGTTGTAACCCCAGTAGTTCGACAGCCCCTTCTCGACGAGCGTGGGGTCGTTGACGAACTGGTGCACCGGCATGAGCTCGACCGCCGTGACGCCCAGCGTCACGAGGTGCTCGACGACGGCCGGGTGCGCCATGCCCGCGTAGGTGCCGCGCAGCTCGTCGGGGACGTCCGGGTGGAGCATCGTCATGCCCTTGACGTGCGCCTCGTAGATGACGCTGTCGTGGTAGTCCCGGTTCGGCGGGCGGTCGTGGCCCCAGTCGAAGAACGGGTTGATGACGACCGACATCATCGTGTGCCCGGCCGAGTCGTCGTCGTTGAGCGGGGGAGCGGGCGGGGGTGCGTCGTCCTCCTCGCCCTCGGCGGGCTCGACCGCCTGCGCGACCTCGTCCGCGTCGGCGAAACGGTAGGAGAACAGCGACTCGTCGCCGTCGATCTGCCCCTCGATCGCCTTCGCGTACGGGTCGAGCAGGAGCTTCGCCGGGTTGCAGCGGTGGCCGTTCGCGGGGTCGTAGGGACCGTGCACGCGGTAGCCGTAGCGCGTGCCGGGGCCCTTGCCCGGGAGGTAGACGTGCCAGACGTGCGCGTCGATCTCCTCGACGTCGACGCGGGTCTCGGTCCCGTCGTCGTCGAAGAGGCAGAGCTCGACGCGCTCGGCGATCTCGGAGAAGAGCGCGAAGTTGGTCCCCGTGCCGTCGTACGTGGCGCCGAGGGGGTAGGGGTGGCCTGGCCAGGTCTGCATGTCCCTGAGGATGTCACGGGGTCCTGTTCGCTGTCGTCGCAGGAGACCCCTCGGTGACGCGATCGGTCTCGACCGGGGTCTCCCGTCGCGATCAGCGCAGTAATAGTGTGCCAAGCGACGATCGCCCTGGTGGTCGCCCCGCCCGTGCGACGCACCGACCCGCCCGGAGGCGGACGGTCGTGCATCGCGGGGTCGGACCTGGTAGACCCGTGCCATGAGCACCCACGCACACCACCGCGACGACCTCAACCAGTCCGACATCGCGTCCGCCCGGCTGTCTCCGCGCCGCGAGGACGAGGGAGAGGGGTCCGGCGACGTGCTCACCGGGGGAGACGCGACGAAGGCCCCGCAGTCGCTCTCGGAGAACGAGCGCCGGCCCATCGACGGCGCGTCGTCGGGCACGTCCTGGGACGACCCGGACGAGCTCTAAGAACTTCGCGCCCGGCCCCTCAGTCGACGCGCGGCAGGCGGTCGGCGTCGACCGCGATGAGCCGTGGCATCCCCGCGGGGGCGACGGCGCTGAGGGCGAGGTAGCGCGCCTCGGCCCGGTGCAGGCGGATGTGCTCGTCGACGGTCCAGTCGGGACCGTTGGTGAGCGGCATGCCGCACGAGCAGTCGATGGTGACGCGCCCGGCGGCGTCCTCGCGGACCTGCCCGATCGTCACGTGCTCCGACCGCGCGTCCGCCTTGGCGCGGCGCATGGTCGCGCTCACAGGCTCGGGCCGGTGGGCCTGGGGCGGGGGCGAGGCGGGTGCGTCGGTCACGGGTTCCGAGCCTAGACGCCGCCGGGACCTCGTCGCACCCGTCCTGGCCGTGGCCTTCAGTGGGTGTGCGCGATCCCGAGCTCGTGCGCCCGCTCGTGCTCGCGCTCTGCGGCCTCGCGGGCGGCGATGCGCGCCCGGACCTCCTCGCGCCGCAGGGGCGGGACCGTCGTCGGCGGGTTGCGGCGTTCGGGCAGCTCGTCGAGCAGGCGCGCGACGATCGCGGTCACCTCGTCGACCGCGCGCTCGAACGGCTCCTCGGTCGCGGCGCTCGTGCGCTGGATGCCCGTGACCTTCCGGACGAACTGGCGCGCGGCCGCCTCGATCTCCTCGTCGGTCGCGGGCGGCTCGAGGCCCCGCAGGGTCGTGATGTTCCGGCACATGCCTCGACGCTACGTGCGTGTGAGGAGCGCCACAAGAGCGGCCGAGGTCAGGGAAGGCGAGCCATCACCGCGAGCTGCTCGCCCGCCTCCACCCGCACGTCCGCCACCCGCACCCCCGGCGGCAGGTCGGCCGCGAGGTCGACGTGGCGCCCCTCGACCTTCGCCAGCTCGCCGCGCGCCACCACGAGCAGCGCCGCGACGACGGGGTTGCGGCTCGACAGCTCGAGGTCGCGGACGGTGAGCACCATGCGCGCGTCGACCTCGGCGGTGCCGGTCGCGCGCACGCTCGCCGAGAGCAGTCCCTTGCGCACGCGGGCGAACGCCTGGAGCGACACCGTGCGTGGCCCCGTCGCGACGAGGTCGACGTCGAGCGAGGCCAGCGTGAGGCCGATGTTCTGCAGCTCGGTGGCGACGATCCTCCGGGCGGTGGCGAGGACCGCCTCGCGCGGGGCCGAGACGCGGACGTGCCCGCCGAGGGGCGCGGCGTCGTCGGGCTCGACGCCCTCGACGGCGAGCGACCCGTCGGCGCCCTCGACCCAGCGGAAGCGCAGCCCTTCGATCTCGGCCGTGACGTCCACGGGGACGTCGTCGACCAGGAGCGGGTGCGCGTCGACCCGGAGCCGGCGCACCACCGCGTCCTCGCGCGAGCGGACGTGCTCGACGTCGACCGTCGGGGAGGTGCTGCGCCCGGACGAGGAGGCGGGGCGGTCCGCCCCCACCCGGACCCGGACGCCCGTGAGGTCGACGTCGAGGCGAGAGACGTCCGCGCCCTCGAGGTCGGCGTCGAGCCGGACGGCTGCCGTGCCCTCGACCTCGGGGCCCAGGGCGTCGAGGACGGCCGGCCGCAGGCGTGCGAGCAGCTCGGGGGCGGTCGTGGGACGCGGGGCCGCGCCGAGCGGCAGGACGTCGTGGGCGGGGCGCTGGTCGGGCATGCGCCGAGAGTAGACGACGAAGGCCGCCCCGGCGTCGGGACGGCCTTCGAGTGGTGGGCGATACTGGGATCGAACCAGTGACCTCTTCCGTGTCAGGGAAGCGCGCTACCGCTGCGCCAATCGCCCGGGTGCTGCATACGAGGTGGAGATGGGATTCGAACCCACGTATACGGCTTTGCAGGCCGCTGCCTCGCCTCTCGGCCACTCCACCATTGAGACGCGTCCTCTCATGCTCCCGGGGGAGCGGGCCAGAGAGTGGGCCTCCGAGCGGATGACGGGACTCGAACCCGCGACCCTCACCTTGGCAAGGTGATGCTCTACCAACTGAGCCACATCCGCGCGGCCGGTCCGTCGGGGGCTCTCACGAACCCCGTGGTGATCGGCGCGAAGCACATACTAGCCGACTTCCGCCCGGACCCGTGCATCCGGTCCAGGTGATGGTCGGCGCGAGAGAGGCCGCTCCGGACGGTGCCGGGGCGGCCTCTCTCGTCGTGCTCGTGGGCGATACTGGGATCGAACCAGTGACCTCTTCCGTGTCAGGGAAGCGCGCTACCGCTGCGCCAATCGCCCGGGTGCTGCATACGAGGTGGAGATGGGATTCGAACCCACGTATACGGCTTTGCAGGCCGCTGCCTCGCCTCTCGGCCACTCCACCATTGAGACGCGTCCTCTCATGCTCCCGGGGGAGCGGGCCAGAGAGTGGGCCTCCGAGCGGATGACGGGACTCGAACCCGCGACCCTCACCTTGGCAAGGTGATGCTCTACCAACTGAGCCACATCCGCGCGGCCGGACCTTGGAGCTTCGGGGAGCGTTTCCCCCGGCACTCCGGCGTTCCGGCGCGTCCCAGACATTAGTCCACGTTCGCGTCCGGCGTCCAACCGGCCCCGCCGAGCCCGCGGTCGGTGCTCGGGGGCCGGGGGTCCGGGCGGAGGTGCGCCCTGGGTAGCGTGGTCCCGTGCCAGGACCTGGGAGAACACCCGCGCCGGGGTTCGCTCGCTTCGCCGGGCGCGCCGCGAGCGGCGTGCTCGAGTGCGTCGACCTCCGGCGCGAGCCGGAGCGTCTGGCCGACGACGGGCCGTGGTTCGTGGTCGCCGACTTCGACGGCCCTGCCCGCGGCGGCCGGGCGCGCGCGTGGCGGTTCGCCGAGCGGCTCGCCCCGTCGGACCTGGACGGCGCCACGCCCGCGGGAGCAGAGGCCGACCCGTGGCGCGGGCCCGACCCGTCCGCGTGGCGCAGCTCCCTGGACCGGGCCGGCTACGAGGCCGCCGTCGCGCACGTGCGCGACGAGGTCCGGGAGGGCGAGGTCTACCAGGCGAACGTGTGCCGCGTGCTCGCGGCCCCGCTCGTCGGCCCGGGTGGCGGCGAGCCCGACGCCCGGGCCCTCGCGCGTCGTCTCGCACGGGGCAACCCCGCTCCCTACGGGGGCGTGCTCCACGTGCCGGCGGGGTCCGGCGTCGACCCGGTGTGGGTCGTCAGCGCCTCCCCCGAGCTGTACCTCCGGGTCGCGGGGGGCACGGTGACGTCCGGACCCATCAAGGGCACCGCGCCCACCCCCGCGGGGCTCACGGCCAAGGACCGGGCCGAGAACGTCATGATCACCGACCTCGTGCGCAACGACCTCCAGCGCGTGTGCGACCCGGGGACCGTCGAGGTCACGGACCTCCTCGCGGTCGAGCAGCACCCGGGCCTCGTGCATCTCGTGAGCACGGTGACAGGACGCCTGCGCGCCGGGCTCGCCGGGTCGGCCGCGCTGTGGCCCGCGCTGCTCGAAACCACCTTCCCGCCGGCGTCGGTCTCCGGGGCGCCCAAGTCGTCCGCGCTGCGGATCATCGACGCGCTGGAGCCCGTGCCGCGCGGCCCCTACTGCGGCGCGATCGGCTGGGTCGACGGCGACGAGGCCGTGCTCGCCGTCGGGATCCGCACCTTCTGGTGGTCCGACGGCGTGCTGCGCTTCGGCACGGGCGCCGGGATCACCTGGGGGAGCGACCCTGCGCGCGAGTGGGAGGAGACCGAGCTCAAGGCGCGCCGCCTCGTCGGCCTCGCCTCGGGCACACTGGAGCCATGAGCACCCCTGCCGCCACGACACCGACGTCCGCGAGCACGACCGAGAACCTCGTGATCTGGGCCGACGGGCGCCTCGTGGCGCCCGGCGCGGTCGCGCGCAGCGCGGTCGACCACGGCGTGCCCGTCGGGGGCGGGGGGTTCGGGACGTGCGGCGGGGGCGCCGGCCGCGGCTGGGCGGGCGCGCGCCACCTGCGCCGGCTCGCGCGGTCCGCCGCCGGGCTCGGCCTCGCCGCGCCGGCCGAGCGCCGCGTGCTCGGCGGCGTCGGCGCGGTGCGCGCCGCGGCGGGCGCGCGCCCGCGGGGCGGCGCCGGGCCGGTGGGCCGGCTGCGCATCACGGTGACGGCCGGCGTCGGGCCGCTCGGGTCCGGGCGCACCCCCGGCGAGCAGACCGTCGTCGTCGCGGTCGGCCCGGCGGTCTTGCGTCGCTCCGGCCGGCCGCTGCGGTCGGCCTGGACCGGGTCCGTGCCCTCGCGCCGCGCGGGCTGCGTGGGGCGCGGGGGCCGAGCGCTTCCTGCATCTCTGCACTCTCGCCCTCGTTCACGATCAGCACATGCAGACCTGTCCACGGAAAGGCACGCAGCTCGTCGGGCGCGAGCATCGGGCTGGGATTAAAGACGGTGCAGATGGACAGCGAC
>ERZ1464670.54-NODE-54-length-9867-cov-13.376885_pt1 | contig 9867 bp, 7 predicted proteins | sample MGYA00563975_ERZ1464670 | MGnify/ENA primary metagenome ERZ1464670 (study PRJEB39283, sample SAMN07833605) | human skin metagenome | isolation source: Scalp | host: Homo sapiens | place: India: Bengaluru | collected 2015-06-26 ... | reverse complement strand
CCCCCCCCGCGCCGCGCCCGCCCGCGCGCCGGCCGGCCCGACGGCGCGCGGGCCGCCGTGCCGGACGACGAGCCGGCCGCCCGTCGCCTCGTCGAGCGCGGCGAGGCTGCGCGCGAGGTAGGCGCGGCGCGGGTCGCCCGCGGCGCCCCACAGGCGGGGATCGAGCACGTAGAGCGCGACGACCTCGTCGTCCGCGTCCCGGGCGGCCTGCACCGCCGCGACGAGGGCCGGGTTGTCGGCGAGGCGGAGGTCGCGGCGGCACCACCAGAGCGTCGGCATCCGGCCACGCTAACGGTCGCAGGCGGTGCACGCCGGTGGGAGCATCGCAGGATGGGTGGTGACGACCGACGAGAGCAGGACGACGCGCGACGCCGTGCGCTCGGGCGCGAGGCGCGCACCGAGCCGGAGGCCGGGGCACCGCCCCTCGGGCCGGGGACCGCGGCCGGTGTAGGGGCCGCCGAGGGCCCCGCGGCGGGGGCCATCGTCGGGGACCACGCGTTCTTCGGGCACCCGCGCGGGCTGCTGACGCTCTTCACCACCGAGCTGTGGGAGCGGTTCAGCTACTACGGGATGCGCGCGATCCTGCTGTTCTACCTCACGGACACCGTGGCGAACGGCGGCCTGGGCATCGGGGAGACGACGGGCCTCGCGCTCGTGTCGATCTACGGCACCAGCGTGTACCTGCTGTCCGTCGTGGGCGGCTGGCTCGCGGACCGCGTGATCGGGTCCCGGCGCTCCGTCCTGTACGGCGGCATCATCATCGCGGCCGGGCACGTGAGCCTCACGGTCCCCGGCGCGGGCTTCTCGATGGTGGGCATCGCGCTCGTCGCGCTCGGCACCGGCCTGCTCAAGCCGAACGTGTCGTCGATGGTCGGCGAGCTGTACGCGCGCGACGACCCGCGCCGCGACTCGGGCTTCTCGATCTTCTACATGGGCATCAACCTCGGCTCGTTCGTCGCGCCGTTCCTCGTGGGCGCCGCGCGCGCCTGGGGCGGGTACCACGCGGGCTTCGCCGTCGCGGCGGTGGGCATGGCGGTCGCGCTCGTGTTCTTCGTCGCGGGCCGGCGCTACCTCGGCGAGGCGGGGGCGCACGTGCCCAACCCCGTCCGCCCCGAGGAGCGCGCGAAGATCGCGCGGATCTTCCTCCTCATCGCGGGCGGCGTGGTGCTCGTCGGTCTGGTCGCCGTCCTCGTCGCCGGCGGGTTCGAGATCTCGACCTTCATCGACACGATGTCCTACCTGGCGTTCCTCGCGCCGATCGCCTACTTCATCGTCATGTACCGCTCGCCGCGCGTGACGGACGCCGAGCGGCCGCGCGTCATCGCGTACATCCCGCTGTTCGTCGCGGCGATGCTCTTCTGGATGATCTTCGAGCAGGCGGCCACGACGCTCTCGGCGTTCGCGAAGGACCGCACCGACCTGACGTTCTTCGGCGTGGGCATCAGCCCCGAGTTCTTCCAGTCGGTGAACCCGCTGTCGATCATCGTCCTCGCGCCCGTGTTCGCGTGGATCTGGCTCAAGACGGGCGACCGCCCGACGACGGCCAACAAGTTCGCGATCGGCCTCACCCTCGCGTCGGTGTCGTTCCTCTTCCTCGCGGCCGCGTCGGCCGTCGTCGGCGACGGCAAGGCGCCGTCGTGGGTGCTCGTGCTCGTCTACGTGATCCAGACGCTCGGCGAGCTGTGCCTGTCGCCGGTCGGCCTCGCCGCGACGACCCTGCTCGCGCCGAAGGCGTTCCGGTCCCAGGCGATGGCCCTGTGGTTCCTCGCGCCCGCCGCCGGGCAGGCCATCACCGCGCAGGTCGTGCAGGTCACCGAGGGTGCCTCCGACACCGCGTACTTCGGCGGCATCGGCGCCATCACCCTCGTGTTCGCGCTCGCGCTGTTCGCGCTCGCGCCGTGGGTCACGCGGCACATCCGCCACGCCGACGAGCTCGAGGGCGCGCACACCGCCGGGGCCTGAGGGCGGCGTCGGACGACGGAGCGGGGCCGCGACGTCGCGGCCCCGCTCCGGTCCTGCACCCGTGGTGGTGCCAGTCCCGCGGCGCGTCAGCGCAGCCAGGCCGCCCGGCGCACGAGGGGGAGGGCCGCCCAGCGTCGGCCGAGGCCCCACGTGTCGCCCGCGAGCGTCGTCGCGAGGACGGCGAGTAGCAGGATCACGAGGACGTGGTCGTCGACGACCGGGTTGTTCGAACCGGCCGCGAGCGGCCACTGCGAGAGCCACAGCATCGCGAACAGGACCGTGCCGCTCACCGCGGCGACCCGCAGGCCGATCCCCAGCAGGAGCGCGAGGCCGACGCCCAGCAGCCCGAGCATGAAGAGCCAGTCGGTGACGGGGCTCGCCATCGCGGCGAACGTGCTCGCGAGCGGGCCCTGGGCGCCGTTCTCGAGGTAGCCCTGCGTGGGTGCGCCCCCCGCGAGCCACGCGCGCTCGCGCGGGGTCGCGTACCCGAGGCCGACGAGCTTGTCGGTGAACGGCCACAGGAAGACGACGGCCGTGCCGATCCGCGTGAGCGCGAGGGCGTGGCGGGCCGACGAGCGCGTGACGACGTCGTCCTGGGTGACGGGGCCGGTGGTGCGCGCTGCGGCCCCCGGGGTGGCGCCGGGCGGCGCGGCGGTGGTGGACGTGGACATGGAGGTGCCCCCTCGGGAGAGAAGTGGTCGGGTCGGGGCCGGCGAGGACCCACCCCGACCCGAGCGGTGTGCCGCTCCCCGTCGAGGCGTCGCGGTGGTCGTCCGGCCGTGACGTGCTCGCCCACGGTGGCAGGGGTACGGGAGGCGGTTCAACCCTTACGTCCGGATCGCGTGGACATCCCGTAGGTCCCTCGGGGCTACGTACGTAGGCCGCACGACCACGAGACGGACGCCTCGGCCGGACCGCCCCGACGAGGCGTAATGTGACCCGGCGGCCGGAGGATCGGTCGCAGCACCCCGTCGAAGGAGCTGACCCGGAATGAGCCGCCCCCTGCGCTCTCGGACGTCCACCCACGGCCGCAACATGGCCGGCGCCCGCGCCCTCTGGCGCGCGACCGGCATGGGCGCGGAGGACTTCGGCAAGCCGATCATCGCGATCGCCAACTCGTACACGCAGTTCGTCCCCGGCCACGTCCACCTCAAGGACATGGGCGACCTCGTCGCCTCCGCGATCCGCGAGGCCGGCGGCGTCTCCAAGGAGTTCAACACCATCGCCGTCGACGACGGCATCGCCATGGGCCACGGCGGCATGCTCTACTCGCTCCCGAGCCGCGACCTCATCGCCGACTCGGTCGAGTACATGGTCAACGCGCACTGCGCCGACGCCCTCGTGTGCATCTCGAACTGCGACAAGATCACGCCCGGCATGCTCAACGCCGCGCTGCGGCTCAACATCCCGGTGATCTTCGTGTCCGGCGGGCCCATGGAGGCGGGCAAGGCGGTCGTCGCGGACGGCGTCGCCAAGACCCCGCTCAATCTCGTCAACGCGATCAACTACTCGGCCGACGACGCGGTGTCCGACGCCGCGCTCGCGCAGGTCGAGGAGAACGCGTGCCCCACGTGCGGGTCGTGCTCCGGCATGTTCACCGCGAACTCGATGAACTGCCTCACCGAGGCGCTCGGCCTGTCGCTCCCCGGCAACGGCTCGACCCTCGCGACGCACGCCGCGCGCAAGGAGCTCTTCCTCGAGGCCGGGCGCACGATCGTCGGGCTCGCGAAGCGCTACTACGAGGACGAGGACGACTCCGTCGCGCCCCGCTCGATCGCGACCAAGGCCGCGTTCTCCAACGCCATGGCGCTCGACGTCGCGATGGGCGGCTCGACGAACACCGTGCTGCACATCCTCGCCGCCGCGCAGGAGGGGGGCGTCGACTTCGACCTCACCGACATCGAGCGCATCAGCCGCCAGGTGCCGTGCCTGTCCAAGGTCGCGCCGAACCACCCGAACTTCCACATGGAGGACGTGCACCGCGCCGGCGGCATCCCCGCCCTCCTGGGCGAGCTCGACCGCGCGGGCCTGCTCGACCACGACGTCACGAGCGTCCACACGCCGACGTTGCGCGAGTGGCTCGACGACTGGGACGTCCGGGGCGGCAAGGCGACCGAGCGGGCCGTCGAGCTGTTCCACGCGGCGCCCGGGGGAGTGCGCACCACGCAGGCGTTCTCGACGTCGAACCGCTGGGAGTCGCTCGACACCGACGCGGCCGAGGGCTGCATCCGCGACCTCGAGCACGCGTACACCGTCGAGGGCGGGCTCGCCGTGCTGCGCGGCAACCTCGCCGAGGACGGCGCCGTGTTCAAGACCGCCGGGGTAGACCCGGACGTCTTCCACTTCGTCGGCACGGCGCTCGTCTGCGAGTCGCAGGACGAGGCCGTCGAGAAGATCCTCACCAAGCAGGTCCAGCCCGGCCACGTCGTCGTCGTGCGCTACGAGGGGCCCGCGGGCGGCCCCGGCATGCAGGAGATGCTGTACCCGACGTCGTTCATCAAGGGCCGCGGCCTCGGCAAGGTCACCGCGCTCGTCACCGACGGCCGCTTCTCGGGCGGGTCGTCGGGCATCTCCGTCGGCCACGTCTCGCCCGAGGCTGCCGCGGGCGGCGTCATCGGCCTCGTCGAGGACGGCGACGAGATCGAGATCGACGTCGACACGCGCCTGATCCGCCTCAACGTGCCCGACGACGTGCTCGCCGAGCGTCGCGCCAAGATGGAGGCGCGCGAGAACCCGTGGCAGCCGGTCGACCGCGACCGCTACGTCTCGCCGGCCCTCCAGGCCTACGCCGCCATGGCGACGTCCGCCGACCGCGGCGCCGTCCGCGACGTGTCGCTCATCAAGCGTCGCTGACCCGACGACGACGGGCCCGCACCTCCCGAGGTGCGGGCCCGTCGTCGTGCCCGGGCGCGGAGCCCTACGCGGCGAGGGTCAGCACTCCTCCTCGGACTGCTCGGTGACGACCCACCGCGCGCCCTGCGGCGCCATGACGGCGGTTCCGCAGTCGCCGCCGTCGTAGACGACGGACAGCACCGTCGCGTCGGCGCGCTCCTCGCGAACGCCGACCTCGACCTCCGGCACGTCGCCCACGGCCGCGTAGAGACCGGCGGTGGTCGTGGTCATCGACGCGCAGTCCGTGATGCCCGGCCACCCCTGTGCCGTCATCTCCGCGACCATCCGGTCGACGAGCTCCGGTGCGAGGTAGCCGCACGCGACCTCGACGTCCGGCGCGCGGCTCGCGGCCAACCACGCGCGGAACGACTCCTCGGGCGTCTCGCCCTGCCCCTCGGGAGCCTCCTCGGCGCTCGCGGTCTCCGTCGCGGTCGCGGCGTCGTCAGGCTCCCCGGTCGTCGCGTCCGGTGCGGGGGCGGACGTCGCGGAGGCAGGAGAGCCGGGGCTCGTGCCCGACGGCGCGGGAGCCGCGCACGCGGCGGTCGCGGCCAGGGCGAGGACAGGCAGGAGGGCTCGGACGGCTCCGGGGCGTGTGTGCACGGCCCCATGATGCCGTGCGCCTCGCACCGCGGTCGGCCCGTCTCGGGCCCGCACGGCCGGGCGGGCGTCCGTGCCGCGGCGCGTCCGGCGCGTCCCGCCGCGCCCCGCGCCGGTGCCGTTCCTAGAGTGGGGTCATGACTGGGCACACCTCGGGGTCCGACGCCGGACCCGACCTCAAGCCGCGTTCCCGCCAGGTCACCGACGGCCTGGAGGCGACGGCGTCGCGCGGCATGCTGCGCGCCGTCGGCATGGGCGACGAGGACTTCGCCAAGCCGCAGATCGGCATCGCGAGCTCGTGGAACGAGATCACGCCGTGCAACCTGTCGCTCGACCGGCTCGCGCAGGGCGCGAAGGAGGGCGTGCACGCGGGCGGCGGGTACCCGCTGCAGTTCGGGACGATCTCCGTCTCCGACGGCATCTCCATGGGCCACGAGGGGATGCACTTCTCGCTCGTGAGCCGCGACATCATCGCGGACTCGGTCGAGACGGTCGTCCAGGCGGAGCGCCTCGACGGGACGGTCCTCCTCGCCGGGTGCGACAAGTCCCTGCCGGGGATGCTCATGGCGGCCGCGCGGCTGGACCTGGCGAGCGTGTTCCTCTACGCGGGCTCGATCATGCCCGGCTGGGTCAAGCTCTCCGACGGCACGGAGAAGGACGTCACGCTCATCGACGCGTTCGAGGCGGTCGGCGCGTGCGCGCGCGGGCTCATGAGCCGTGAGGACGTGGACCGCATCGAGCGCGCCATCTGCCCCGGCGAGGGTGCGTGCGGCGGCATGTACACGGCGAACACGATGGCGTCGGTCGCCGAGGCGATGGGCATGTCGCTGCCCGGCTCGGCGGCGCCGCCGTCGGCGGACCGGCGCCGGGACGCGTTGGCGCGCCGCTCGGGCGAGGCCGTCGGCGCCCTGCGGCGGCTCGGCGTCGCCGCGCGCGACATCATGACGAAGGAGGCGTTCGAGAACGCGATCGCCGTCGTCATGGCGTTCGGCGGCTCCACCAACGCGGTGCTGCACCTGCTCGCCATCGCGCACGAGGCCGAGGTCGACCTCACGCTCGCCGACTTCGACCGCGTCGCGAGCCGCGTGCCGCACCTTGGCGACCTCAAGCCGTTCGGGCGCTACGTGATGAACGACGTCGACCGCATCGGCGGCGTGCCCGTCGTCATGAAGGCCCTGCTCGACGCCGGCCTGCTGCACGGCGACGCGCTCACCGTGACGGGCCGCACCGTCGCGGAGAACCTCGCCGAGATCGACCCGCCCGACCCGGACGGCAAGATCCTGCGGGCCCTCGACGACCCGATCCACCACACGGGCGGCATCACGATCCTGCACGGGTCGCTCGCACCCGAGGGCGCCGTCGTGAAGTCCGCCGGGTTCGACGAGGACGTGTTCGAGGGCACCGCCCGCGTCTTCGAGCGCGAGCGCGCGGCGCTCGACGCCCTGGAGGACGGCACGATCACCGACGGGGACGTCGTCGTCATCCGGTACGAGGGGCCGAAGGGCGGCCCGGGGATGCGCGAGATGCTCGCCATCACAGGCGCGATCAAGGGCGCGGGGCTCGGCAAGACGGTCCTGCTGCTCACGGACGGCCGCTTCTCCGGCGGGACGACCGGCCTGTGCGTGGGGCACGTCGCGCCCGAGGCGGTCGACGGGGGCCCCATCGCGTTCGTGCGCGACGGCGGCCCGAGCCGGCTCGTCGTCGCGCGGAGGCCGCGCGCGGTGCGCGGCGCCGGCGGCACGGCCGCAGCGCGGCGCGCGGGGGGGGCCCCGCTGCCCCCGACGTTCACGCGCGGCGTGCTGGCGAAGTACGCCAAGCTCGTCCAGTCGGCGTCGCGCGGCGCGATCCTCGAGTGACCGCGGAGCGCGCGGGCGTCGGAGGCGCGCACTAGCGTGGTGTCGCACCTCGCCGCAGCGACGCACCCCGGAGGACGGCCATGACCCAGACGGCGGACGACCGCATCACCGCGCGCCAGTTCCACGACAGCGACGGCGTCGAGGACTGGCGGTTCATCCTCAGGACGGTGCAGACGCTGTTCCGCACGGGGTCGTTCACCGCGGGGGTGGAGCTGGTCGACGCGATCGGCGAGCTCGCCGAGGCGGCGAACCACCACCCCGACGTCGACCTGCGGTACGGGACGGTGACGGTCCGGCTGACCTCGCACGACGTCGGGGGCGTCAGCGCGCGCGACGTGGCCCTCGCCCGGCAGATCTCCGCGGCGGCGCGGGAGCTCGACCTCGTCGCGGACCCGACGGCGGTGCAGGACCTCGAGATCGCGATCGACACGCTCGTCGGGACGGCGGTGCAGCCGTTCTGGCGCGCCGTCCTCGGGTTCGACGAGGGCGCCCCGGAGCTGCCCGCGCCCGAGCTCCGCGACCCGAGCGGGCGCGCCCCCGCGTTCTGGTTCCAGCAGATGGACGCGCCGCGCGAGCAGCGCAACCGCATCCACGTGGACGTGACGGTCCCGCACGACGTCGCGGAGGCGCGCGTCACCGCCGCCATCGCCGCGGGCGGGCACCTCGTGTCCGACCGTCGCGCGCCCGCGTTCTGGGTCCTGGCCGACGCCGAGGGCAACGAGGCGTGCGTGTGCACCTGGCAGGCGCGCGACTGACCGCGCCCCGTGGCGCCGGGGGTGAGACGAGCGCGCAAGAACCGTCCGGCCCCTGCGAGGCTGGTCCCGTGAGCGCCCGTCCGGAGAGATCGCCGCGCCGTCGTCGAGCCGCGTCCGCCGTCGTCCCGCTGGCCATCGTGACGGCCGCGGTCGTCGCGCTCGGCGGGTGCACGGCCGCCGGGGAGCCGGAGGCCGCTCCGGGGTCCTCCGCCCCGAGCCCGACGGCCACCGAGGACGCGCCGGGCACGCGCGACGAGCCGTCGGAGGAGACGACGCCCGAGGTGGTCGACCCGCTCGCCGACCGTCCCTCCGCGCCACCCGCCCAGGCGGTGGACGCGGGAACGGTCGCCGCCGGTGCACCCGCCGCGGCGAGCGGGACGGGGAGCGCCGCCGTGACGTTCGCGCGCGACGGCGACTTCGCCGTCGTCGTGCACCTGGACTGCGGTGACTGCGCCGGGACGCGCGCGTTCATGGCGCCGACGGACGTCACGCCGTACCCGGGCGCGCTCGGTGAGACGACCGGGTCGTACCTCATGGACGTCTTCGAGGACTCCGCGCCGCAGCAGTCGATCTGGCTCGAAGCGTCGGGGGAGTGGTCCCTGCGGTTCGAGAGCTGGAACGACCTGCCGCCCGTCGCAGGGCCGCAGTCGGGCACGGGGCCGACCGTCCTGCGGCTCGACGGCAGCACGACGAGCGCGGAGGTGTCGTGGACGCCGGCGGCCCCCGAGGACTCGTTCCAGGGCCGGTACTTCGGGGTCACGCGCGAGGCGTCGCGCATGTTCGGCGACACCGAGGCGTTCACCGAGACGTACGACCTCGCGCTTCCCGGTGTCCTCGCCGTGAAGACCGCCGGCACGTGGAGCGTGACCCCGCAGGGCTGACGCCCGATGTACCGCTGCCGATTCCCGCCCTGCGGGTCAGGCGCGCGCGACGACCAGCTGGTCGTAGCCGGGCACGAGGACCCGGCGCTTGGCGCGGCGCGACACGGCGCGCAGGGGTGCGCCGTCGTCGTACAGCGCGTGCAGGAGCGCGGCGATCTCGGCGCGGGCGAGCGCGGCGCCGAGGCACAGGTGGCGCCCCGCGCCGAACCAGAGCTGGCGCGTCTCGCGCACGTAGGGGCGGTCGGCGCGGAACGGCCCGGCCGCTGTGTTCGCCGCCCACGTGAGGATCATGACGCGCTCCCCGGCGCGCAGGGTGCGGCCCGCGACCTCGACGTCGGCCGACACGCCCCGGCCGATCACCGACGCCGGGCTCGTCACGCGCAGACCCTCGCGCACGGCGTTCTCGACGGCGTCCGGCTCGCCGGCCGCCCGCTCGACGGGGTGGGCGCGCTCGTCGGCCAGGAGCCGGAGCAGGCGGTGCTGCTCGCCCGTGTCGATCAGGAGCGCGGTGGTGCGGGCCATGGCCGACGCCGACGTCTCGGTGCCCGCGACCATGAGCAGGCTCGCGAGCCCGGTCGTCTCCTCCAGCCCGAGGCCGAGCTCGCGGCACCGGCCGAGCAGGCGGTCGGCCGGCGCGTGCCGCCACCCGTCCGGGACGCCCTGGGTCAGCTCGGCGACGATCTCCCGCGCCGCCGCGACCTGGCCCGGCGCGAGGTACGTCGAGCCGGCGCTCCCGAGCGCGATCGACGCGAGCCGCTCGCCCGTCGCGAAGGCCGCGAGGGCGTCGTCGTCCGTCGGGACGGCCTCCGGCGTCGCGCCGGTCCCGGCGCCCGCCGCTGAGCCCGCCGCGGGACGCGCCGCGGCGGCCGGCGCGGCGCGCGGCGCTGGGCCCGGCGCGGGGCCCGGCGCGGGGCGCGGGGCGGG
>ERZ1464670.53-NODE-53-length-9872-cov-14.172863_pt1 | contig 9872 bp, 9 predicted proteins | sample MGYA00563975_ERZ1464670 | MGnify/ENA primary metagenome ERZ1464670 (study PRJEB39283, sample SAMN07833605) | human skin metagenome | isolation source: Scalp | host: Homo sapiens | place: India: Bengaluru | collected 2015-06-26 ... | reverse complement strand
GCGGTGCTCGGGGGTGGTCGTGCTCACGGGGTGTCCTTCACGGTGGGGAGGGGCTGACGGGTGTCGGCCGCGGGGTCGGGCTCGTCCGGCGCGGGGACCGGAGCGTCGGGCGAGGTCGCCGTGGAGACGAGGACGGTCGCGAGCTGCTTGCGGCGGCCCTGGACGCGGTCGGCCTCGAGGCGCAGCCCGTGGACCTCCGCCACGGAGCCGGGCAGCGGGACCTTGCCGAGCGCCTTGGCGAGCAGGCCGCCCACGGTGTCCACGTCGTCGTCGTCCAGGCCGAGGCCGAAGAGCTCGCCGAGCTCGTCGACGCCGAGGCGGGCGGGCACGCGCAGGACGCCCTCGCCCAGGTCCTCGACCTCGGGCTCCGGCCGGTCGTGCTCGTCCGTGAGCTCGCCCACGATCTCCTCGAGCGCGTCCTCGATCGTCACCAGCCCCGCGACGCCGCCGTACTCGTCGACGACCATCGCGATGTGCGAGGACGACGCCTGCATCTCGCGCAGCAGGTCGTCCACGGGCTTGGACTCGGGCACGAAGATCGCGGGGCGCGCGACCTCGCCCACGGGCCGCGCGTCGGTCCCGGGACCGCCCTGCAGGACGCGCACGACGTCCTTGAAGTAGGCGACGCCCACGAGGTCGTCCGCGGACGTGCCCGTGACCGGGATGCGGGAGAAGCCGGAGCGCAGGAAGAGCGAGAGGGTCTTGCGCAGGGGCGTGTCGCGCGACGTCGTCACCATGTCGGTGCGGGGCACCATGACCTCGCGCGTGAGGGTGCTCCCGAGCTCGAAGACGGAGCGGATGAGCTCGCGCTCCTCCTCCTCGATGACCTCGGACTCGTTGACGCGGTCCACCATGTCCTGGAGCTCGCGCTGGTGGGCTCCCTCGTCGGGCGCCGGGGCGAGCCGCGTGAGCCAGCGCGTGGCCCCGACGACGACCGTGAGCAGGCGCGACAGGCTCAGCAGGACGCGCACCGCGTGGCGGCGGCCGAGGGACCGCGGGCTCACGCGCACCACGAGGAGCCCGACGACGACGCTCACCGCGAGCGCGACGAGCAGGACCTGCCACCACGGCTCCAGCCACGCCGCGACGAGCAGCGTGAGGCACGTGACCGCCGCGACCTCTGCGACGACGCGCACGAAGCCGACGGAGCGCACGGTCGCCGCCGGGTCCGCGAGCAGCGCCAGCGCCCGACGCCCCGCCGGGCGGGCGGGCACGGCCGGGGCGCCGCCCAGGGCGGCCGCCGTGACGGCCGCCCGCGTCACGCGCAGCACCGCCGCCTCGCCCGCGCTCAGCGCGGCCGCGAGCACGACCGTCAGGACGGTCAGGGCCGCCAGGAGCGCGACGGGTTCGCCGCTCACCGGCCCGCGAGGAAGGTCAGGAGCAGCTTGCGCTGCAGCGCGAACATCTCCTTCTCCTCCTCCGGCTCGGCGTGGTCGTAGCCGAGCAGGTGCAGGATGCCGTGCGTCGTGAGCAGCAGCATCTCCTCCGCCGTCGAGTGGCCCGCCGTCACCGCCTGCTGGGCGGCGACCTCCGGGCACAGCACGACGTCGCCGAGCTGGCCGGGGCCGGCGACCTCGCCGTCGCGCCCGGGCCGCAGCTCGTCCATGGGGAACGACAGCACGTCCGTCGGGCCGGGCTCGTCCATCCAGCGCACGTGCAGCTCGCTCATCACGTCCGTGTCGACGAAGAGGATCGACAGCTCGCTCTGCGGGTGCACGCGCATCGCGTCGAGCACGTACCGTGCCAGCGCCGCGAACTCGGCCTCGTCGACCTCGGCCTCGGTCTCGTTGTTGACCTCGATGCTCACGCGTCGTCCCTCGTCCGTCGTTCTCGTGCCGCGGGGCGTCCGCGGCGGTCGTCGTCGCGGCGGCGCGACCCGGAGCTCCCCGAGCCCCCGCCGCTCGCCAGGTCCCACCGCGCGTACGCGTCGATGATGTCGCTCACCAGCCGGTGCCGCACCACGTCGGACGACGTGAGCCGGCAGAACTCGACGTCGTCCACGCCGGTGAGGACGTCCTCGATGACGCGCAGGCCGGACTGGGTGCCGCCCGGCAGGTCGACCTGCGTCGCGTCGCCCGTGATGACCATGCGCGACCCGAAGCCGAGGCGCGTGAGGAACATCTTCATCTGCTCGGTGGTCGTGTTCTGCGCCTCGTCGAGGATGATGAACGAGTCGTTGAGGCTGCGCCCGCGCATGAACGCGAGCGGCGCGACCTCGATCGTGCCGGCCTCGATGAGCTTGGGGATCGAGTCCGGGTCGATCATGTCGTGCAGCGCGTCGTACAGCGGGCGCAGGTACGGGTCGATCTTCTCCGTCAGCGAGCCGGGCAGGAACCCGAGCCGCTCCCCCGCCTCGACGGCCGGGCGCGTGAGGATGATGCGGTTGACCTGCTTCGACTGCAGCGCCTGCACGGCCTTCGCCATCGCGAGGTACGTCTTGCCCGTGCCCGCGGGGCCGATCCCGAACGTGATGGTGTTCGCGTCGATCGCCTCGACGTAGCGCTTCTGGCCCACGGTCTTGGGCCGGATCGTGCGGCCGCGGCTCGACAGGATGTTGAGCGTCAGCACCTCGGCCGGGCGCGACGCCGTCGCGGCGGTGAGCATCGCGATGGACCGCGTCACGACGTCGGCCGTGAGCTGGGTGCCGGCCTCGACGACCTCGACGAGCTCGTCGAGCAGGCGCGCGGCGAGCGCGACCTCCCCCGGAGGGCCGGCGACCGCGATCTCGTTGCCCCGCACGTGCACGTCGACGGCGGGGAACCCCTCCTCGACGGCCCGGAGCACGGAGTCGCGGCTACCGAGGAGCGCCACCATCGGCACGTGGTTCGGGATGACGATGCGGTGCTCGACCCGGTGCGACGAGGGGTCGGGTTCTCGGGACAGAGAGGTCATGAGCCGGCTTGCGCCGCTGCGCTCCTTCGGTCGGGCAGTGGGTCCGGGACGGCCACCGCCCCGCAGATCGCTTCCATCGTACCGAGCGCGGCCGGGCGTCACACGCGCTTTCGCGCAGGGCTCAGGCGGGCGACCAGCCGAGCTCGGCGCCCGCGATGACGTGGCCGTGCACGTGGAACACGCTCTGGCCGGCGCGCGGCCCCGAGTTGAAGATGAGCCGGAACTGGCCGTCGGCCAGGTCGCCCGCCACCTCGTCCGCCAGCGCGACGACGTCGCCGAGCAGCTCCGGGTCCGCCGCCGCGAGCTGGGCGATGTCGCCGTGGTGGTCACGCGGGACCACGAGCACGTGCACGGGCGCCTGCGGGTCGATGTCGCGGAACGCGATCGAGCGCTCGCTGGTCGCCACGACGTCGGCCGGCACCTCCCCCGCGACGATGCGGCAGAAGAGGCAGTCCGGGTCGGTGCGCAGGTCGGTGCTCGTCATGCCCCCGAGGCTAGACCACGCGTCCCGGCCACGCCCCAGCGGCCGAGCCGCTCCGCGAGCAGCGCCACGGCCACCGGGCCGGCGGTCGACGTGCGCAGCACGTGGGGCCCGAGCCGCGCCGCGCCCGCGCCGGCCGCCGGGCCGCCGCCGAGCGCGCGGTCCGCGATCCCGCCGTCCGGCCCGACGACGACGCGCACCGCGGGCGCGGGCGCGCCGTCCGTGGCCGGACCGGCGGGCAGCCCGACGTCGGCGAGCGGCGTCGTCGCCTCCTCGTGCAGGACGATCGCGCGACCACCCGCCGCGACGACGTCGACGACCCGCGCCGCGAGGCCGCGCGAGTCGAGCGCGACCTCGACGCGGGGCAGGCGCGCGCGCCGGGCCTGCTTGGTCGCCGTGCGGACGGTCGCGAGCCACCGCGCGCGGGACTTCGCCGCGCGCTCGCCGCGCCACACGACGACGGACCGCTCCGCCTGCCACGGCACGACCGCGTCGACGCCGATCTCCGTCGCCGCCTCGATCGCCATCTCGTCGCGGTCGCCCTTGGCGAGCGCCTGGACGAGCGTCACGACGACGTCCGGCGCCGGCTCGCGGTCCCCCCCCCGCCCCCCGCGCCGCACGCCCCCCCACTCCGCGTCCGCGACGACGCACCCCCGCCTGAGCCCGCCGCCCTCGACGACGACGCCGCGCTCCCCCGCGCCGCGCCGCTGCACGACGCCCGCGTGCCGGCCCTCCGCGCCGTCGAGCACGTACCGGTCGCCGGGCGCGACGCCGTCGGTCCCCGTCTCGGCGAGGAACACCGGAGCACTCATGCGCGCGCCCCGCTCAGCGGCCGGACAGCTTGTCGCGCAGGCGCGAGAACACGCCCGGGTGCGCGGCGGCCAGCCGGGGCTCGGGCCGCTCCTCGCCGCGCAGCGCGGCGAGCGAGCGCAGGAGCTGCTCCTGCTCGGGGTCGAGGGCCGTCGGCACCTGGACCTCGATGTGGACGTTGAGGTCGCCGCGCCCGCTGCCGTGCAGGTGCCCGACGCCGAGGTTCTTCAGCGTGACGATCTGGTTCGGCTGCGTGCCGGGGCGCAGGTCGATCTCCTGGAGCCCGTCGAGCGTCTCCAGCTCGAGCACGGTGCCGAGGGCGGCCGCCGTCATGGGCACCTGGAGGGTGCAGTGCAGGTCGTCGCCGCGGCGCACGAACGTGTCGTGGTTGCGCTCGCGGATCTCGACGTACAGGTCGCCCGCGGGGCCGCCGGCCGGGCCGACCTCGCCCTGGGCGGTGAGCTTGATGCGCGTGCCCGTGTCGACGCCCGCCGGGACGTTGACCGTGATGCTGCGGCGGCTGCGCACGCGGCCCTCGCCCGAGCACTCCGCGCACGGCTCGGGGATGACGGTGCCGAAGCCCTGGCACGCGGCGCACGGCGCGCTCGTCATGACCTGGCCGAGGAACGAGCGCGCGACGCGCTGGACCGTGCCGCGGCCGTGGCACACCTCGCACGTGCGGGGCGAGGTGCCCGGGCGGCAGCAGGTGCCGCCGCACGTGCCGCACACGACCGCCGTGTCGACCTGGAGCTCGCGCTGCGCGCCGAACGTCGCCTCGGAGAGGTCGATGTCGAGCCGCACGAGCGCGTCCTGCCCTCGGCGGGCGCGCGGGATCGGGCCCTGCTGCGCCTGGGCGCCGCCGAAGAACGTCTCGAAGATGTCCTGGAAGCCGAACCCGCCGCCCATCGGGCCGCCGCCCCCGCCGCCGGGGGCGCTGGGGTCGACGCCGAGGTCGTACTGCTGGCGCTTCTCCGGGTTGGACAGCACCTCGTAGGCGCGCGCGACGTCCTTGAAGCGGTCGCCCGCCTCCTCGCCCGCGACGTCCGGGTGCAGCTCGCGCGCGAGCTTGCGGTACGCCTTCTTGATCTGGTCCTGGCTGGCGTCACGGGCCCCGGCGCGCCCCCCGCCCCCGCGCCGCCCCCGCCCCGCGCGCCGGGGGCGGGGCGGGCGGCCGGCGCGGGGCCGGGCGGGCGGGGGCGGGGGTGGTCGTCGAGCGGGCCCGCCGCGGGCGAGGAGACCGCGGGGCTCACGTGCCGAGCACCCGTGACAGGTAGCGCGCGACCGCGCGCACCGCCGCGATGGTGCCGGGGTAGTCCATGCGGGTCGGCCCGATCGAGCCGACGAGCGCGACCGTGTCACCGTCGTTACCGTAACCGGTCGTCACGACGGAGGTCTCCGCGAGGCCCTCGAGCTGGGTCTCGCGACCGATCCGGACGCTCACGCCCGACTCGGCGGCCATCTCGGTGAGCAGCCCGAGCAGGACGACCTGCTCCTCGAGCGCCTCGAGGACGGGGCGCAGCGCATGCTCGAACCGCATGCCCGCGCGCGCGAGGTTCGCCGTGCCCGCGAGGACGAGGCGCTCCTCGCTCTCCTCCGCGAGCGTCTGGGCGACGAGGTCGCCCACCGCGCGGACGAGCGGGGCGTCGTCGGGGTGGAAGCTCTCGGTCACGGCGGCGAGACCGGGCGCGAGGTCCGTGAGGCGCTTGCCCGCGGCCGCGGCGTTGAGCCGCGCGCGCACCTCGACGAGCGTGCCCTCGTCCGGCAGGCTCGCGACCTCGAGCGTGCGCTGCTCGACGCGACCCGTGTCCGTGATGATGACGACCAGGAGCCGCGACTCGCCGACGGGCACCAGCTCGAGGTGGCGCAGGCCCGACCGGCTCAGCGACGGGTACTGCACGACGGCGACCTGGCCGGTGAGCTGGGCGAGCAGGCGCCCGGCGCGGGCGATGACGTCGTCGAGGTCCACGCCCTCGGACAGGAAGGTCTCGATGGCGCGCTTCTCCGGCGCGGACAGCGGCTTGACGCCCGAGAGGCGGTCCACGAAGAGCCGGTAGCCCTTGTCCGTCGGAATCCGGCCCGCGGACGTGTGCGGCTGGGCGATGTACCCGGCGTCCTCGAGGGCCGCCATGTCGTTGCGGATCGTGGCGGGCGAGACGCCGAGGCTGTGGCGCTCGGTGAGCACGCGCGACCCCACGGGCTCGCGCGTGAGGACGTAGTCCTCGACGATGGCCCGCAGCACCTCGAGCCGGCGCTCCTCGCTCACGTCCACCTCCCGCGTGCCGCACCGTCGCCGCCCGGGCGGGCGTGCGGGAGTCGGCACTCTCGACCTCCGAGTGCCAATCCTACGCGTCCGCGCGGCCCGTCCGGCGGTCCTCCGCTCGTCGCGAACGCAGGTCGAGGAGGCCGACGACGAGCGCGACCGCGACGAGGCCGATCGTCACCAGGAGCGCGCGCCCGGTCGCGTCCGCCGCCGAGTCGCCGCTCGCGAGCCCGCCGTAGTAGACGGACAGGACCACGGAGATCCCGACGGCCGACCCGATGCGCTGGCCGAGCTGCAGCATGCTGCCCGCCACCCCGGCCCGGCTCACCGGCACCTCGGACAGCGTGAGCGTCTGGTTCGGCGCGATGACCGTCCCGCTGCCCGCGCCCGCGACGAGCAGCGCGACCGCGAGCGCCGGGCCGACGGCGCCCGGGTCGTCCCCGAGCGTGCGCACGACGCCGTCCGCCTCGACGACCCCCACGAGGACGAGCACGACGCCGCCGACGACGAGCTCGCGGCCCCAGCGCGCGACCCAGCGGCCCGAGAACCACGCCGACACGCCCGACGCGACCGCGAACGGCGTGCCGACGAGCCCCGCCTGGAGCGGCGTGTACCCCAGCTCGTCCTGGAGGTAGAGCGTGACGACGAGGAAGATGCCCGTGAACCCGGCGAAGTACGCCAGGCCGAGCAGCGCGCCGTTGCGGAAGGACCCGAGCCCCACGACCTGGGGGTCGAGCACGGCCTCGCCCGTGCGCCGCTGGTAGCGCCGCTCCCACCCGACGGCGGCCACCACGGCGGCCGTGGCCGGCACGAGCCACCACCAGCGCGACGCGTCGTCGCCACGGCCCGTCGTCGTGACGAACGGCATCATCACGCCGAGGGTCGCGGCGCCGAGCAGGCCCAGCCCGACGAGGTCGAGCCGGCGCGGCCCGCGCGCCGCGCCCGACCCGGTGCGCGGCGGCCCGGGCACGAGGCGCCACGCGAACGGCAGGAGCACGGCGACGACGGGGATGTTCACGAGGAACACCCACCGCCACCCCGTCTCCGGGCCCGCCGCGGCGATGATGAGCCCGCCCAGCAGGGGCCCGAGCGCCGTCGAGACGCCGATGGTCGCGCCGAACATGCCGAACGCGCGCCCGCGCTCGTACCCGCGGAACTGCTGCTGGATGAGACCGACGACCTGCGGGTTGAGGACGCCCGCGCTCACGCCCTGGAGCAGGCGCGCGACGCCGAGCCACGTGTCGGTCGGCGCGAGCCCGGACGCGAGGCTCATGAGCGCGAAGCCCAGGAGGCCCGCGATGAAGAGCGGTCGTCGTGCGCCCGCGTCGCCCAGCCGCCCGGCGGGCACCAGCGCGAGCCCGAACGCGAGCGTGTAGCCGGCGACGACGAGCTGGAGCTGGGTCGGGCCCGCGTCGAGCGACGACTCGATCGACGGCAGGGCCACGTTGACGATCGACACGTCGAGAGTCGTGATGAAGCCCACCGCGAGGCAGACCGGCAGCACGCGCCAGCGGTTCGGGTCCGGCTCCGCGCGCTGCTGGCTCATCGGTCCGTGGTACCACCCCGCCCCGGGGGCGCGCGCGCCGGGCGCCGCCGTGCGCGGCCGGCCCGGGCGCCCGGGACCTCCCCGCGGGAGGCCGATCCCGCGACGCACGGGGCGATCTCGGTGGTGAGCGGCGGACGCTGGCCTAGGGTGACGCCGTGTCCTTCGACCGCTACGGCTCCGACGTCCTCGGCGGCACGCCCGCCCCCACCCACCACCGCCCGCGGCCCGTGTCGCGCCCGCAGCCCGCGGAGCGCGGCCTCGTCGTCGAGGAGGTGCAGACCGGGTGGGTCGGGGCCGTCGTCCGGGTCGAGAAGTCGGGCGGGATGCACGTCGTCGTGCTCGAGGACCGCGCGGGCCGGACCCGCACGTTCCCGCTCGGGCCGGGCTTCTGGGTCGACGGCGCGCCCGTCGAGCTCACCCCGCCCGTCACCTCCCGCGCCCCCGCCGCGCCGACGCGCACGGCCTCGGGCTCGCGGGCCGTCGTCGGGCAGCGGGCGCGCGTCGCGCGCGGGAGCCGCATCTGGGTCGAGGGCAAGCACGACGCCGAGCTCGTCGAGAAGGTGTGGGGCGACGACCTACGCGTGGAGGGGGTCGTCGTCGAGCCGCTGCACGGCGTCGACGACCTCGCGGCGGCGCTCGCGGACTTCGGCCCGACGCCGCAGCGGCGCGTGGGCGTGCTCGTGGACCACCTCGTGCCCGGCAGCAAGGAGCGGCGGATCGCCGACGAGGCGCTGCGGCGCTCGCCCGCGGGCACGGTGCTCGTGCTCGGGCACCCGTACGTCGACGTCTGGCAGGCGGTGAAGCCGGCCCGGATCGGCCTCGAGCGATGGCCCGTGATCGAGCGCGGCACCGAGTGGAAGCGCGGGATCCTGCGCGAGCTCGGCTGGCCGGCGCAGACCGCGGAGGACGTCGGCCGCGCGTGGCAGCGCATCCTCGGCACGGTCCGCACCTACGCCGACCTGGAGCCGTCGCTGCTCGGGCGCGTCGAGGAGCTCATCGACTTCGTCACCGCGCCCTGACCGGTCGCGGGCGCCCGGGACGCACCGCGCCCCGGCACCGACGGGCGGAACCGGGGCACGGCGACAGCGTCGGCCGAGTGTCAGGCGGCGGGCACGCCGCCCGTGAGACGGCGGTAGGCGTAGCCGACGGCGACGTAGCTCAGCGGGAGCGTCACGAAGAGCCCGAGACCGCACGGGATCGCGCCGAGGATGTTGATCCCGACGAGGGCGAGCAGGAGCAGGAACACCTGCCCGAAGTTCTTCGCGACGAGCGAGAAGCTCGTGCGGATCGCCGTGATCGCGTCGACGCCCTGGTCGAGCGCGACGTAGTACACGAACGCCGAGAACAGCAGCATCGCGAGCCCGGGCAGGACGCACAGGAAGAACCCGATGCCGGACAGGATGCCGACGATGAGCGCCGCGAGCAGCACGTTGAGCACGTTGCCGATGCGGAAGAACGCGGCGACGTCGGGTCGACGCCCGTCCACCTCGTCGAGCGCGCCGCGCGTGAAGAACGCGGTGATGAGGTAGCCGATGGCGGTGCCGACGATCGCGAGCAGCGCCCTCGTGAAGGTGAGGCCGCCGAGGGCCGCGAAGTTCGTGTCGGAGTAGTCGAACTGGTCCTGGAGCTGGTCGAACCCGCCCGTGATCCAGCTCCACGCGATGTTGACGGCGAGGAAGATCAGCGCGACGAGGATCCACGGCCCCAGGTTCGACGTGACGCGGCGCCACCCGTAGGAGATCGCGTCGCCGACGCCGAACGCCGGGCCCGCGTAGCCGGGCTGGCCCCCGTACCCTCCGGCGGCGCGCCCGGAGGGCCCGGGGCGGGGCGGGGCCCACCCCGCCGCGCGGCGGGAGGCGCGCGCGGCGGGGGGGGGGGGCGCG
>ERZ1464670.51-NODE-51-length-10119-cov-11.656101_pt1 | contig 10119 bp, 7 predicted proteins | sample MGYA00563975_ERZ1464670 | MGnify/ENA primary metagenome ERZ1464670 (study PRJEB39283, sample SAMN07833605) | human skin metagenome | isolation source: Scalp | host: Homo sapiens | place: India: Bengaluru | collected 2015-06-26 ... | reverse complement strand
CTCTCCCCCCCGGCAGCCTCCCATCTGCCGCAGCCACCGCCCCAGCCCCTCCGCGCCCCCGACGCCCGCCGACGCGCCCGCGCCCACCACCGCGCCGGCCCTCCTCGACCTCGACCCCGCCAACCCGTTCGCGGCGCCGTCCGTGCTGCCGTACGAGCTGCCCGACTACGACGCGATCCGTGAGGAGCACTACCTCCCGGCGCTGCGGGCCGCGACGGCCGCGCAGCGCGCGGCGATCGAGGCGATCGCGACCGACGACGCGCCGCCCACCGCCGCGAGCGTGCTCGAGGCGCTCGAGCGGTCGGGCCGCGACCTCGCGCGCGTGCTCAACGCGTTCTACAACCAGCTCTCGGCCGACGCGACGCCGGGCCTGGAGCAGATCGAGGAGGAGTTCGCGCCCGAGCTCGCGGCCCACCACGACGCGATCTACATGGACGCGCGCCTCTACGCCCGCGCCCGCACGCTGCAGGACGCGGTGGACGCCGGCGAGCAGACCCTCGAGCCCGACGCCGCGTGGCTGCTCCGCACGCTGCTCGTCCGGTTCCGCCGCTCGGGCGTGGAGCTCGACGCGGAGCAGCAGGAGCGCCTGCGCGCGCTCAACGGCCGCCTGACCACGCTCGAGGCCGCGTTCGGCCGCAAGCTGCTCGCGGGCGCGAACGCCGCGAGCGTGCTCGTCACCGACCGGGCGGAGCTCGACGGGCTCGCCGAGGACGCCGTCGCGGGCGCGGCGGCGGCTGCCGCCGCGCGCGGGCACGAGGGCGCGTGGCTGCTGGAGATGCAGCTCCCCACCCAGCAGGGCGTCCTCGCCTCGCTCGCGCGCCGCGACGTGCGCGAGCGCGTGCAGCAGGCGTCGGAGTCGCGCGGTGCGAGCGGCGACGACCACGACACGCGCGAGATCGTGCTGGAGACCGTGCGCCTGCGCGCCGAGCGCGCGCGCCTGCTGGGCTACGAGCACCACGCCGCGTACGTCGCCGAGGACGCGACCGCCAAGACGACCGAGGCCGTGAACGCGATGCTCGCGCGGCTCGCCCCTGCCGCCGTCGCGAACGCGCGCCGCGAGGCGGCCGACCTCGAGACGGCGCTGCGGGCCGACGAGCCGGGCGCGACGCTGCGCGCGTCCGACTGGTCGTTCTACGCCGAGCGCGTGCGCAAGGACCGCTACGCGCTCGACGACGCGCTCCTGCGCCCGTACCTCGAGCTCGAGCGCGTCGTGCACGACGGCGTGTTCCTGGCCGCGAACCGCCTGTTCGGCATCTCCTTCGCCGAGCGCCACGACCTCGTCGGGTACCACCCGGACGTGCGCGTCTTCGAGGTTTTCGACGCCGAGGCGCCGGGGGAGCCGGGCCAGGGCCTGGGTCTCTTCCTCGCCGACTGGTACACGCGCGAGTCCAAGCGCGGCGGCGCCTGGATGAACAACCTCGTCGACCAGAACCACCTGCTCGGGCAGAAGCCGGTCGTCGTCAACAACCTCAACATCGTCAAGCCGCCGGCCGGCCAGCCCACGCTGCTCGTCTGGGACGAGGTCATCACGCTCTTCCACGAGTTCGGGCACGCGCTGCACGGCCTGTTCTCCGACGTGCGCTACCCGTCGCAGTCCGGCACCGAGGTGCCGCGCGACTTCGTCGAGTACCCCTCGCAGGTCAACGAGATGTGGGCGTGGGAGCCGACGGTCCTGCGCTCCTACGCGGTGCACCACGTCACGGGCGAGCCGATGCCCGCCGAGTGGGTCGACACGATGCTCGCCTCGCGCCAGTTCAACGAGGGTTTCGGCACGACCGAGTACCTCGCCGCTGCGCTGCTCGACCAGGCCTGGCACCAGGTCGGGCCCGACGGCGTCCCCGCGTCGGAGGCCGACGTCGTACCGTTCGAGGCCGCCGCGCTCGAGGCGGCGGGCGTCGCGTTCGCGCCCGTCCCGCCGCGCTACCGCACGACGTACTACAACCACGTGTTCGGGGGCGGGTACGCGGCCGGGTACTACTCGTACATCTGGTCCGAGGTCCTCGACGCCGACACGGTCGAGTGGTACCGCGAGAACGGCGGCCTGTCGCGCGAGAACGGCGAGCGCTTCCGCCGCGTGCTGCTCGCGCGCGGCGGCTCGCAGGACCCGCTGCAGTCGTTCCGTGAGCTCCGCGGCCGCGACGCCGACATCGCGCCGCTCCTCGCGCGGCGCGGCCTCGACGCCTGAGCCGCCGGCCCGGGGAGGCCCCTGAGCTTCCCCGGCCCGCGCTCAGGGTCCGCTCCGGGCGCGCGTACGCCGCCCGGCCGACGCCCGACGCCCCGCGGGCCTCCTAGCGTCGAGACGTGGCCCTCGCCCGGGCCGCCACCGGCCCCGGTCCCGGAGGCCGCCGTCGTCCCCTGGAGCGCAGCCGCCATGCCGACCTCGCCGACCGTCCCGCCCGCCGTCGTCCCGGCCGCGGGCCCGCCGCACCGTGCGCGGCGGGTCGTCCTCGTGCTCGGCCTGGGCGCGCTCCTGCTCGTCGGGACGGTCGTCGCCGTCCTCGGCGTCGCGTGGGCGCGCGCCGCGACGAGCACGGCCGGCGCCGTGGAGTTCACCCGAGCTCTCGCCGTCCCGCCCCTCGCGGAGTCGCGCGTGGAGGACGGCGTGCGCGTCTTCGCGCTCGAGGCGCGCGCGGGCCTCGCGGACCTCGGCGCGTCCGCGCCCACACCGACGATCGGCCTGAACGGGGACTACCTCGGGCCGACGCTGCGGGCCGCGCGGGGCGAGCGGGTGCGCGTCGACGTGACGAACGCGCTCGACGAGACGACGACGCTCCACTGGCACGGCATGCACCTGCCACCCGCGATGGACGGCGGCCCGCACCAGATGGTCGAGCCCGGCAAGACATGGTCGCCCACGTGGACGGTCGACCAGCCCGCCGCGACGCTCTGGTACCACCCGCACCTGCACGGTCGCACGGCGGACCAGGTGTACCGCGGCCTCGCGGGGATGTTCCTCCTCGACGACCTCGCCGGTTCGGAGGGCCCGGCTGCCGACCTGCCGCACGAGTACGGCGTCGACGACGTCCCGGTGATCCTCCAGGACAAGCGCTTCCACGCCGACGGCCGGCTCGACGACGCGGTGTCGTTCCTGTCGCCGGTCGGCACGCTCGGCGACACGGTCCTCGTCAACGGCATGCCGGGCCCCTACCTCGACGTCACGACCGAGCGCGTCCGGCTCCGCCTACTCAACGGCTCCGACTCGCGCGTCTACGACGTCGGGCTCGCCGACGGGGGCGCGTTCCGGCTCGTCGGGACCGACGGCGGCCTGCTCGCCGCGCCGCAGACCGTCGAGCGGGTCCGGCTCTCGCCCGGCGACCGCGCCGAGGTCGTCGTGACTCTGACGCCCGGGCAGCGCGAGGTGCTGCGCAGCTTCCCGCCCGACCTCGGCGTCAACCCCGTGTTCGAGCGCTTCTCCGGCGGGGACGACACGTTCGACCTCCTCGAGCTGCGCGCGGCTGCGACGCTCGCGCCCAGCCCGGACGTCCCGGCCGTCCTCGGAGCGACCGACCCGGCCGACGCGCTCGACGAGTCCGACGCCGTCCGCACCCGGCGCTTCGAGCTCTCCGGGAGCGTGATCAACGGCCGGTCCATGGACATGAACCGGGTCGACGAGGTCGTCACCGTCGGCGAGACCGAGGTCTGGGAGGTCACGGGCCTCGACGACACCCCGCACAACTTCCACGTGCACGACGTCCGGTTCCGCGTGCTCGACGTCGCCGGCGAGCCGCCCGGCCCCGACCTCGCCGGCTGGCAGGACACGGTCTACGTCCAGCCGGGGCGCGTGACGCGCCTCCTCGTGCGGTTCGACGCCGCCGAGGGCACGACCGACCCGACGACCCCGTACATGTTCCACTGCCACCTGCTCGCGCACGAGGACCGCGGCATGATGGGCCAGCTCGTCGTCGTCGCCCCGGGCGAGCAGGCGCCGTCGCGCCTCGACGCGCCCGACGGCTCCCCGCACCCCGGTCACGACGCCGCGCCCCTCGGCGGCACGGGCCCCCGCAGCCTCGCTCGGGGCCCGCACGGCGGTCACTGAGCCGCCCGCCGGACGACGGCGCGTCCGGGATATGGGCGGTCGGGCCCGGCGGTCGGCGCGTCCTGCGGCGACGGGTAGCGTGTCGCTCATGACCGCTCCGCACCCGGACTCCCTGGCCAGCGCCCCCGCGGCGACCGACGCGACCCCCGGCGCGGTGCCCCGCGCCGAGGACGAGGTCGTGCGGATCTGCCGCGAGCTGCTGCGCATCGACACGTCGAACTTCGGCGACGGGTCGGGCCCGGGGGAGCGGGCCGCCGCCGAGTACGTCATGGGGCTGCTGCACGAGGTCGGGCTCGAGCCGGAGCTCTTCGAGTCGGAGCCCGGCCGGGCGAGCGGCGTCGTGCGGCTCGAGGGCGCGGACCCGACGCGACCGGCGCTCGTGCTCCACGGGCACCTCGACGTCGTCCCCGCGCAGGCGGAGGACTGGTCGGTGGACCCGTTCGCGGGCGAGGAGATCGACGGCCTGCTGTGGGGGCGCGGCGCCGTCGACATGAAGGACATGGACGCGATGATCCTCGCGGTCGTGCGCCAGATGGTGCGCGAGGGTCGCAAGCCCGCGCGCGACGTCGTCGTCGCGTTCTTCGCGGACGAGGAGGCTGGCGGCGCCTACGGAGCGCGCTACGCCGTCGACCACCGGCCCGAGCTGTTCGAGGGTGCGACCGAGGCGATCAGCGAGGTCGGCGGGTTCTCGGTCGAGGTCGGGGGGCGGCGGGCCTACCTGCTCCAGACGGCGGAGAAGGGCATCGCCTGGCTGCGCGTCGTCGCGGAGGGCCGCGCCGGGCACGGGTCGCAGGTGAACGACGACAACGCGGTGACGCGGCTCGCCGAGGCGGTGGCGCGCATCGGGACGCACCACTGGCCGAACACGCTCACGCCGACGGTCGACAAGCTGCTGCGCGGCGTCGCGGACCTCACGGGCCTGCGCTACGACCCCGAGGACTCCCGGTCGATCGAGGCCCTCGTGGCCGCGCTGGGCCCGGCCTCGCGGTTCGTCGGCGCCACGGTGCGGCACACGTCGAACCCGACGCAGCTCTCCGCGGGCTACAAGGCGAACGTCATCCCCGGTCGCGCCGAGGCGGCGATCGACGCGCGCCTCCTGCCGGGCCACGAGGAGGACGGGTTCGCGACGCTCCGCGCGCTCGCGGGCGAGCACGTGCGGGTCGAGGAGATCCACCGCGACATCGCGCTCGAGGTGCCGTTCGCGGGCGACCTGGTGGACGCCATGGTGGACTCGCTGCTCGCGGAGGACCCGGAGGCGACGGTGCTGCCGTACACGCTGTCGGGCGGCACGGACAACAAGTCGCTCGCCCGGCTCGGGATCACGGGCTACGGCTTCGCGCCGCTGCGCCTGCCCGCCGACCTCGACTTCTCCGGCATGTTCCACGGCGTGGACGAGCGCGTGCCCGTCGACTCGCTGCGGTTCGGCGTGCGCGTCCTGGACCGGCTCCTGCGCACCTGCTGACCGGCGGGCGTCGCGCGGTCAGGTCTCGCCGAGCAGCGCCCGGACGGAGGAGCGCAGCTGCGCGCGGTACCCGCCGCCGAACAGCACCGCGTGCACCGCGACCGGGTACACCTGGTGCAGCGCGACGCGGTGGCGCCACCCGCGCGCGAGCGGGTGCGCGGCGTCGTACGCGGCGAGGATCTCGTCGAGGAACGGCGCGCCGAACAGCGCGAGCATCGCGAGGTCGGCCTCGCGGTGCCCGCCGTGCGCGGCCGGGTCGATGAGCACCGCCTCGACCGCGCCCGCCGAGCCGCCCGTGCGGTCGTCCGGCCCGCCGCCCCGGCCTGGCGCCCACAGCACGTTGCCCGACCAGAGGTCGCCGTGCACGCGCGCCGGTGCGTCGTCGAGCGCCGGGCGGGCGAGGTCGGGCAGGCGCGCGGCGAGGCGGTCGAGGAGCCGCGCGTCCTCGGCGTCGAGCGCGCCCCGGTCGCGGCCCTGCCGCGCGACCGGCAGGAGGCGCGCCTCGGCGTAGAAGGTCGGCCAGTCCGGCCACGCACCCGTGGGCAGCGGCAGCGGGTCGTCGAGCGGGCCGAAGAACGCCTCACCCGACCACCCGGGCGGGGCCGCGCCCCAGGCCGGCGCCCCGGCGTCGTGCACGCCGGCGCGCGCCCGCCGGCGCGCGGGGGCCGCCTCGGGGGTCGGCGCGCGCGGCGGCGCGCGCTCCAGGTCGAGGTGGTCGGGGCCGACGTCGAGCACGCGGGCGACGCGCGGCCCGCCCGGGACGTCGAGCCACGCCAGCCCGGCGGCCTCGCAGCGGAAGAACTCCGCCGGGGCCGCGGCGCGCGACTTCGTGTAGACGGCCGAAGCCGCCTCGTGCTCGCCGCTCACCGGGCCGCTCTCACCGGATCGTGCTCGTGCTCACAGCGTCGAGCTGACCCGGATGATCTTGCGCCGCAGCCAGACCCGGCGCTCGCCCCCGACGTACAGCCGGGTGCGGGCCAGCTCCCAGCGCCCGTACTCCGCCTCGTCGGTGAGGAGCCTGCTCGCGTCCGACCGGCTCGTGGAGCGGTCGATCGTCAGGACGCGGTACTCGTACTGCCCGCCGTGCGCGGCCCATCCGGACCTCCGGCGTGACGTCGGCCTCTCCTCCACGTGCCACCGTCCTCTCTCGCCTGTCTCGGTCGCGGGCCGGGTGGTGGGACCGACCCGGCCAACGAGTGCCATTGTGCCCCTCTCGGCGCTACCGTCAGGGTATGACCGCTGACCCGCGTGCCGCGCTCGACCGGTTCATCGCCGCGCTCGAAGCCCACTACAACGCCGTCGCCGCACGTCGCGGGGAGGACGACCCCGCGGTCGACGACGCCTACTACGTCCTCGGGGACGCCTTCGAGGTGTACGACGAGGCGCTGGGACAGGTGCACGGGGAGGCGACGCCGTTCTACCTCGCGGAGGAGGACGACGACGAGGACGACGAGGACGACGACGCGGAGGAGGACGACGACCTCGACGACACGCTCGACGACGACGTCCTCTCCGGCGAGCTCGAGACCGACGGCGCGCGCTGAGCCGCCCGAGGTCGCCGAGGGAGGGGCGGGGTCACCACCGCTCGGGATAGCCGACGTCGAGCGCGCTCACGTCGTCGAGCGCCGCGCGCACGGCGTCGGGCAGCACGAGGTCGGTCGCGGCGAGCGACGTGCGCAGCTGCGCGGGGGTGCGCGCACCGACGACCGCGCTCGCGACGGCGGGGCGCCCCAGGAGCCAGGACAGCGCGACGTCGAGCGGCGCGCGGCCCAGGCCCTCCGCGGCGGTGACGACGGCCTCGACGATCCCCGACGACGCGTGGTCGAGGTACGGCTCGACGAACGCGGCGAGGTGCGGCGACGCGCCGCGCGAGTCGGCGGGGAGCGAGCGCCGGTACTTGCCGGTGAGGACGCCGCGCCCGAGCGGGGACCACGCGAGCAGGCCCAGGCCCAGCGACTCGGCGGCCGGGACGACCTCGCGCTCGGCGCCGCGCTGGAGCAGCGAGTACTCGAGCTGGACGGCGGCGAGGCCGACGTCGTCGGTCCCGCCGAGCAGGGTCGCGGCCCGCGCCGTCGCCCACCCCGGGTGGTTGGACAGCCCGACGTAGCGCGTGCGCCCGGACGTCACCGCGTGGCGCAGCGCCGACAGCGTCTCGGTGAACGGCGTGCGCGGGTCGGGCGCGTGCACGAGGAACAGGTCGACGTGGTCGGTGCCCAGGCGCGCGAGCGAGTCGTCGAGCGAGTCGAGGAGCGCACCGCGGGACGCGTCGACCACGGGGCCCGACGGCGTGTGGCGCACCCCCGCCTTGGTGCACAGCAGGACGTCGCGCCGGTCGACCTTCGCCCCGAGCAGCGACCCGAGGAGCGACTCCGCGTCGCCGTCGGCGTAGGAGGCGGCCGTGTCCACCAGGGTGCCGCCGGCGTCCACGAAGTCCCGCAGCTGCTCGGCCGCGTCGAGCTCGTCCGTGTCCCGGGCCCACGTCATGGTGCCGAGCCCGAGCTCGGACACGCGCAGGCCGGTGCTGCCGAGGTGGCGGTTCTCCATGGTTGCCGAGGGTACCGGCGGGGGCCCGCGGGCGACCGTCGGGGCGCGCGGTCGGGGACCTGGTCGGCCCAGGTTCACCCGCTCGGCCTCGGGCCTGCAGGTGCGCGGCTGCGGCGCCCCGAGCGGGTATCGTGACCGCTCGTGAACGCGTGGGAAGCCGTCCTCCTCGGCCTCGTCCAGGGCCTGACCGAGTTCCTCCCGATCTCGTCGAGCGCCCACCTGCGCATCGTCGGCGAGCTGATCGGGTCGCAGGACCCGGGTGCCGCCTTCACGGCGATCACGCAGATCGGGACCGAGACGGCGGTGCTGCTGTACTTCCGGCGGGACATCGCGCGCATCTGCGCCGCGTGGTGGCGCTCGGTGCGCGGCGACCACGGCACGGACTGGCGGGCGCGGCTCGGCCGGCACGACCACGACGCCGCGATGGCCTGGTACATCGCGCTCGGCTCGGTGCCCATCGTGCTGCTCGGCCTGCTGTTCCAGGACGCGATCGAGAACACGTTCCGCAACCTCTACCTGACGGCGCTCATGCTCGCGGTGTTCGCGCTCCTGCTCGGCTGGGCCGACCGGGTCGGCGCCAAGCGCCGCACGCTGCGCGAGCTCTCGGCCGGGCAGGCGGTCGCGTTCGGCTTCGCGCAGGCGCTCGCGGGCGTCCCCGGGGTCGCGCGCTCGGGCGGCACGCTCCCCGCCGGCCTGCTCGGGGGCTGGCCGCGCGGGGCGGGGGCGGGGGCCTCGTTCCTCCTCGCGATCCCGGCCGTCATGGGCTCGGGCTTCTACCAGCTCTTCAAGTCCGCGGACGAGCCGGCCCCCGGGGCCCCCGGCGCCGGGGCGACCCTCATCGCGACGCTCGTCGCGTTCGTCGTCGGGTACTTCGTCATCATCGCGTTCCTCAAGATCGTCTCGACCTTCAGCTACACGCCGTTCGTGGTCTACCGCCTCGTGCTCGCGGCGCTCGTCGTGCTGCTCCTGCTCGTGGGCGTGCTGGAGCCGGGCGGGACGGCCGTCTCGACGCCGTGACCCTCTCGGGCCGCGGTCAGAGCCAGCCGACGCGCTTGAAGACCCGGTAGAGCACGACGCAGCCGCCCGCCATGAGGGCGAGCGCGAAGGGGTAGCCGAACGCCCAGTGCAGCTCCGGCATGTTGCGGAAGTTCATCCCGTACACGCCCGCGACGATCGTCGGGTACACGAGGATCGCCGCCCACGCCGAGATCTTGCGCATGTCCTCGTTCTGCCGCACCGAGACCTGGGTCATGTGGACCTGGAGCATGTCCGAGAGCAGGTCGTCGTGCGCGTCGAGGTGCCGGTCGATCCGTTCGACCGTCGTCACGACCCGCTCGAGCATGCGCCGGTTCACCCCGAGGTGGTCGGGGACGTCCGGGTCGAGCAGCTCGGGCAGCTCCGCCGTGACGGGCATGAGGGCGCGCCGCGCCTCGGTGATCTCGCGCTTGAGGTCGTAGATGCGCTCGACCGGGTCCTCGCGCTGCTGGTCGAACACCACGCGCTCGGTGTCGGCGACGGCGTCGCCCAGGCCCAGCTCGACCTGCGAGGCGCCGCCGACGATGGCGAGGACCGCGGCGGAGACGATCCGCTGGACGGGCGAGCCGTGGGGGTCGCCGGGCGCGGCGACCTTGTCGAGCATGATCGCGTGCACGTCCGCGTCGCCCTCCTCGGCGGTGAGGACGAGCCCCGGGCCGAGCAGCGCGGCGAACTGGCCCGTGTGCACCTGGCGGTCCGACTCGGTGAACCATGCCGTCGGCGTCACCAGGAGGAGCCAGTCCGCCGCGACCCGGCGCACGTGCGCCAGGGGGTGGCGGTTGTGCCGCGCGAGGTCCTGTCGGGTCGGGCCCACACCGGTCGTGACCTGGGCCGCGGCGTCGAGCACGGCGTCGAGGTCCTCCAGGCGCGCCCAGGTCACCGTGGCGTGGGCGGTGTGCCGGTCGCCGGGCGTGTCCAGGGTGCCGGGATCGGCCGGGTGCACGCCGTCGGCGCCGGGCTCGACGGTCCCCGCCGCGACGGCGCGCACGGTCGGGCGTCGGGGCGCGGGGCAGGGGGCCCGCCGGGCGGGGAGCCGCTCGTC
>ERZ1464670.50-NODE-50-length-10171-cov-14.274417_pt1 | contig 10171 bp, 8 predicted proteins | sample MGYA00563975_ERZ1464670 | MGnify/ENA primary metagenome ERZ1464670 (study PRJEB39283, sample SAMN07833605) | human skin metagenome | isolation source: Scalp | host: Homo sapiens | place: India: Bengaluru | collected 2015-06-26 ... | reverse complement strand
CGGGTGCCTACGGCGCCCCGGCCGCGCCGTCCGGCGCACCGGCCGGGGCGCCGTAGGCACCCGGCGCCCCGTACGCGGGCGTGCCCGACGGCGGTGCGGCCGGGTCGTGCGGCGCTCCCCCGCCCGGGCCGTACGGCGAGGCGGGCGGGACGTCGCCCCCGGACGGGGCGGCGTCGGGCCGGTCGGGTCCGGGACCGGACGGTGGCGTGGCGTCCGGTCGCGGACCGCCCGCGCCGTCGGCGGGGGTGTGCTCGTCGTCGCGGGGCGGCTCGCCGCCCGGGTTCGTGGGGTCCGTCATCGTGCACCTCGTTCCTCGTCGTCACGTGCTGCGGGCTGCACGCTCCGTCGACGTGCTGGGTCCACCTTGGCGGTTCCCGGCGCGGACCGCGCGGCGAGCACCGCGGCCGTCGCACGGCGGCGAGCAGGGTGGTGCCGCCAAGGGGCCTCGTCACCGCGGGGCGCGCCCGGGTCGCGGTGGACCCGGGCCGACGTCACTCGTCCGTGATCGTCCGGACGACCGTGTCCGCGAGCAGCCGCCCCCGCAGGGTGAGCACCGCACGACCGGCGACCGCTGCGCGGCCGTCGAGCAGCCCGTTCGCGACGAGCCCGGCGACGGCGTGGCGTCCCGCCGGGGAGAGGACCGCGAGGTCGAGTCCCTCGCGCAGCCGCACGCCGAGCATCGCCTGCTCGAGCCGGCCCTCCGTGCGCGTGAGGAGCTCGCGCCCCGCCGCGGGGCTCGTGCCCGCCTCGAGCAGCGCCGCGTACCGACGGGGGTGCTTGACGTTCCACCACCGCACGCCGACGCGGGCGTCCTCGGGCGACGCCCCCGCGGGCTCGGTACCGGCCGCCGCGACGTAGGAGTGCGCGCCGGGCCCGATCCCCCACCAGTCGTCGCCGCGCCAGTACGCGAGGTTGTGGCGGCAGCGGTCCGCGGCGGTACGGGCCCAGTTGCTCACCTCGTACCAGGTGAGGCCCGCCGCCGTGAGCAGCTCGTCGGCGAGCTCGTACTTCGTGGCCTGGTCGTCCTCGCTCGGCAGCGCGACCTCCCCGCGCCGCACCTGGGCGGCCATCTTCGTCCCCGCCTCCACGACGAGCGCGTACGCGGACACGTGGTCGACGCCGGTCGCGAGCGCGGCCTCGAGGCTCGCCCGCCAGTCGCCGAGGCTCTCCCCCGGCGTGCCGTAGATGAGGTCGAGCGAGACCTGGAGGCCGGCGTCGCGCGCCCAGCGCACGACGTCCGGGATGCGGCGCGGGTCGTGCGTGCGCTCGAGCGTCGCGAGCACGTGCGGCACGGCGGACTGCATGCCGAACGACACGCGCGTGAACCCGGCGGCCGCGAGCTCGGCGAGCGACTCGGGCGTCACCGAGTCCGGGTTCGCCTCCGTCGTCACCTCGGCGTCCGGGGCGAGCCCCCACGCGTCGCGCACGCCGCCGAGCAGGCGGACAAGATCCCCGGCCGGCAGGAGCGTGGGCGTGCCCCCGCCGACGAAGACGGTCGAGACGGGCCGCTCGGGCAGCCCGGCGTCGTGCAGCACGCGCGCGGCGAGGTCGATCTCGCGCAGCGCCGTGCTCGCGTACGACGCCTGGCTCGCACCCCCGCCGAGCTCGGACGCCGTGTAGGTGTTGAAGTCGCAGTACCCGCACCGCACCGAGCAGAACGGGACGTGCAGGTAGACCCCGAACCCGCGGGTCGCGGGCACGGTGCCGCCCGCGCCTCCCGCGACCCAGGAGGGCAGCGAGCCGTCGGGCGGGACCGGCTCGCCCTCGGGCAGCGCCGGGCTCACTTCTTCGACTTGTCCTTGGCGTCCTTGCCGCCCGCGGCGTCGGAGGAGAGCGCGGCGATGAAGGCGTCCTTCGGGACCTCGACGGACCCGATGTTCTTCATGCGCTTCTTGCCCTCCTTCTGCTTCTCGAGCAGCTTGCGCTTGCGGCTGATGTCACCGCCGTAGCACTTCGCGAGGACGTCCTTGCGCATGGCGCGCACCGTCTCGCGCGCGATGACGCGCGCGCCGACGGCCGCCTGGATCGGCACCTCGAACTGCTGGCGCGGGATGATCTCCTTGAGCTTCGCCGTCATCATGACGCCGTAGTCGTACGCCTTGTCCTTGTGCACGATCGCGCTGAACGCGTCCACCTGCTCGCCCTGGAGCAGGATGTCGACCTTGACGAGGTCGGCGACCTGGTCGCCCGACGGCTCGTAGTCGAGCGAGGCGTAGCCGCGCGTGCGGGACTTGAGCTGGTCGAAGAAGTCGAACACGATCTCGGCGAGCGGGAGCGTGAAGCGCAGCTCGACCCGGTCCTCGGACAGGTAGTCCATGCCGAGCATCTGGCCGCGACGGTCGTTGCACAGCCCCATCACGGTGCCCACGAACTCGCTCGGCGCGAGGATCGTCGCGCGCACGACCGGCTCGCTGACCTGCTTGATCTTGCCGCCGGGGAACTCCGACGGGTTCGTCACGTTGACCAGCGTCCCGTCCTCGAGCGTCACGTCGTAGACGACGTTCGGCGCGGTCGAGATGAGGTCGAGGTCGAACTCGCGCTCGAGGCGCTCGCGCACGATCTCCAGGTGCAGCAGGCCGAGGAACCCGACGCGGAAGCCGAAGCCGAGCGCGACCGACGTCTCCGGCTCGTAGTTGAGCGCGGCGTCGTTGAGCTTCAGCTTGTCGAGCGCGTCGCGCAGGACCGGGTAGTCGGTCCCGTCGATCGGGTACAGGCCCGAGAAGACCATGGGCTTCGGGTCCGAGTAGCCGCTGAGCGCGTCGGCGGCGGGCTTCGCCGCGTTCGTCACGGTGTCGCCGACCTTCGACTGGCGCACGTCCTTGACGCCCGTGATGAGGTAGCCGACCTCCCCGACGCCGAGGCCCTTCGTGACGATCGGCTCCGGCGAGATGACGCCGATCTCGAGCAGCTCGTGCGTCGCGCGCGTCGACATCATGACGATGCGCTCGCGCGGGTTGAGGTTGCCGTCGACGACGCGCACGTACGTCACGACGCCGCGGTAGGTGTCGTAGACCGAGTCGAAGATCATGGCGCGCGCGGGGGCGTCGGCGTCGCCGACCGGCGCGGGCACGCGCTCGACGATGCGGTCGAGCAGCGCCTCGACGCCGGCGCCCGTCTTGCCGGAGACCTTGAGCACGTCGTCCGGGTCGCCGCCCACGAGGTTCGCGAGCTCCTCCGCGTACTTCTCGGGCTGGGCCGCCGGGAGGTCGATCTTGTTGAGCACGGGGATGATCTCGAGCTCGTTCTCCATCGCGAGGTACAGGTTCGCGAGGGTCTGCGCCTCGATGCCCTGCGCCGCGTCGACGAGCAGCACCGCGCCCTCGCACGCCGCGAGCGACCGCGAGACCTCGTACGTGAAGTCGACGTGCCCCGGGGTGTCGATCATGTTGAGCGCGTGCGGCGTCTCCACGCCGTCCGCCACGACGGCCCACGGCATGCGGACCGCCTGCGACTTGATCGTGATGCCGCGCTCGCGCTCGATGTCCATGCGGTCGAGATACTGCGCGCGCATGGCGCGCGGCTCGACGACACCGGTGAGCTGCAGCATGCGGTCGGCCAGGGTCGACTTGCCGTGGTCGATGTGCGCGATGATGCAGAAGTTCCGGATCAGCTCGGGCGGCGTGGCCGCGGGCTGGATGCGGGTGCTCAGCTGGGCGCTGGGGATCGGGGACAACGCGGGTGCGCTCCTGGGAGTGGCGTGCGGGTCGGGGCCGCGCGCTCGGGGGCGGCGCGCCGACGGTCGCTCTCGGGCGGGCGGGAACGACCATTGTCCCACGTCCGGCGTCGGGCACCCGCCCGCCCTGCGGGGCACCGCGAGCCGACCTAGCGTGGAGGACCGGCCGGCCGCACCGGGCCGACCGGCGACGAGAGGAGCGCTCATGGCCCAGGACACCGAGCACCGCACCTCCGGCGGCCCCGAGGGGCGCCGCGTGCTGGCGATCGTGACCAACTACGGCGTCGAGCAGGACGAGCTCGTGGTCCCGCTCGAGCACCTGCGCGGCGAGGGGGTGCAGGTCGACGTCGCGGCCACGTCCGCGGACGACGTGCAGACCCTCGTGGGCGACAAGGACCCCGGCCGCACCGTCACCCCGAACCTCACGCACTCCGACGCCGACCCTGCCGAGTACGACCTGCTGCTCGTGCCGGGCGGGACGATCAACGCCGACGCGCTGCGCCTCCAGGACGACGCCGTAAGCCTCGTGCGCGCGTTCGCCGCCGCCGGCAAGCCGGTCGCGGCGATCTGCCACGGCCCGTGGGCGCTCGTCGAGGCGGCCGCCGTCGAGGGCAAGACCCTCACGAGCTACGCCTCGCTCGAGACGGACGTGCTCAACGCGGGCGGCGCCTGGGTCGACCGGTCCGTCGTGCGCGACGACGAGGGGTACACGCTCGTCACGTCGCGCGACCCCGGCGACCTCGACGACTTCCTGCGCGAGGTGGACGCCGTCCTGGCCGGGTGACGTGCACCGTCCGGGCAGCCGGGCGGACGCGCGTCCGCCCGGTAGGGTGCGCGCGTGGCACGCAACCGATGGCTGGGACTTCTGACCGACGCGGCGCGCGCCGTGGTCTCCGGGCTCACGCGCTCGCAGGGCGCGGGGCAGGGCGGCGCGCGCCAGGGCACCGCGGCGACGCGGGCCCCGGGGCGCGAGCGGACGCCGTCGGGCCGCGGCCCCGCCGACCGCACGCCGTCGCCGCGTCCCGGTGCCGCACCCGGTCCTCGACCCCGCCCCGCGGCGGGCGGGCGCGGGGGGGGGGCCGGGCCGACGGGGGGGCGGGGCGCCGGCGCCGGGTCGGTGCCGGGGGGCGGCGGGGGGGCCGGGCGGGCGCGGGGCGCCCCGCGGCCCGACGGCGACCCGGACCCCGGCGAGATCGTCTGGACGTGGGTCCCGTTCGAGGAGGATCACGCGCAGGGCAAGGACCGGCCCGTGCTGCTCGTCGGGTCGGACGGCGCGTGGCTCCTCGGCGTGATGCTCACGAGCAAGGACCACTCGCGCGACGCCCGGGACGAGGCGCGCTGGGGCCGGTACTGGCTCGACATCGGGTCGGGCCCGTGGGACGCGAAGGGGCGCGACAGCGAGGTCCGGCTGGACCGCGTGGTGCGCGTCGACCCGGCCGCGGTGCGCCGCGAGGGTGCCGTCGTCGGGCGCGACGTCTTCGACCGCGTGGTCGAGGGGATCTCGCGGCACCGCTGAGGCGGTGGTCCCGGCTCTCGCGCGAGCCTCGGGGCTGCGCGAGGCGCCGCTCCGGCGTCCGCACGAGCGATTAGGGTCACGGCCGGACCGCTGGTAGTCTTGATGGCTGCGTGTCCGCCCAGGTCGGCGGGCACAGCTCCAGCACCTCTCCACGGGTTCCCCACCCCAGTCCCGGAGCTGGAGTCGCCCTCTACGACCTATCCGCTCGCTCCGGCGAACAGAACCAGAAAGTCCACACGTGGCCAACATCAAGTCCCAGATCAAGCGCATCCGCACGAACGAGAAGGCTCGTCTGCGCAACAAGGCAGTCAAGTCCGAGCTCAAGACGTACGTGCGCCGCGTGCGCGAGGCCGTCGCCGCGGGCGACAAGGAGGCGGCGACCACCGCGCTCCAGGCGGCGTCGCGCAAGCTCGACAAGGCCGTCTCGAAGGGCGTCATCCACGCGAACCAGGCCGCGAACCGCAAGTCGGCCATCGCGAAGTCCGTCAACGCTCTCTGAGCGCACGGTTCGCCCGCGGTGTCGTGACACGCTGATCGTCGCGACGCTCGCACAGGCTTCCCACGAGGGGCGCCGACCCGCACGGGTCGGCGCCCCTCGTGCGTCCGCGTCGGGGGCCCGCGGCGGTGCCGCGCCGCCGCGCGCGGCCGGGGGGCCCGGGGGGCGCCCGCGGGCCCGCGGCCCCAGCCGGAGCCCGGCGCCGACGCCGCCGGGCGGCGCGGGCGACGCCGCGCCCGGCGCCCGGTCAGGCGGCTGACAGGGCAGCGGCCGTGGGCCCGCGCGATCGTCAGCACGGCCCGCTCGACGGCGAACACCGGGTCACGCCCCGCGCCCTTGACCTCGGCGTCGGCCTGCGCGACGGCGCTGATCGCGGTCGCGAGCCCCTCCGGGGTCCAGCCCGCGAGCTCGCGGCGCGCACGGTCGACCTGCCAGGGCGCGAGCCCCAGGTCCTTGGCCGCCACCCCGCCGCGGCCGCGCATCGCGCCGACCTTCGCGAGGGCGCGGAGCTTCATCGCCAGGGCCGCGACGAGCGGCACCGGGTCCGCGCCCGTCGCGAGCGCGTGCCGCAGGAGCGCCACGGCCTCCCCCGCGTTCCCCGCGACCGCGGCGTCCGCGACCCGGAACCCGGTCGCCTCGACCCGGCCGCCGTAGTACCGGTCCACCACGGCCTCGCTCACGGTGCCGTCGGTGTCCGTGACGAGCTGGCTGCAGGCTGCCGCCAGCTCCCGCAGGTCGTTGCCGAGTGCCTCGACGAGAGCCCGCACGCCCGACGCGTCGATGCGTCGACGGGCCCTGCGGAACTCGGCGTTGACGAACGCCACCTTGTCGGAGTCCTTCTTGATCGCCTCCACCGCGACGACGGGCGCGCCGCTCCCCTTGATCGCGTCGAGCATGCGCTTGCCGCGCACGCCGCCCCCGTGCACGACGACGACCGTCGTCGCCGGGTCGGCGACCGGCACGTAGTCCACGACGTCCGCGACGAGCGCGTCCGTCGCCGACTCGGCGCCCTCGACGACGACCACCTTCGCCTCGCCGAACAGCGACGGGCTCGCCGCCACCGTGAGCATCCCGGCCTGGTACGTCGCGGCCTCGATCGTCACCTTCTCGACCTCGGGGTCGCGCTCTCGCGCCAGGTCGACGATCGCGTCGACGGCACGCTCCGCGAGGAGCGACTCGGGCCCCTGGACGAGCACCACGGGCGCGAGCCGGACGTCGTCCCACGCGAGGGACGGGCCGGCGGACGGACGGGCGGTGCGGGTCGGCGCGGGCATGGCCCAAGCCTGCCACGAGCCGCCCACCGGCAGTGCCGGTCGACGCACCCCGAGGCTGCGGTCCGCGACTCTCGCAGGAGTTCCGGCGACGCCGCACCGATGACGCCCTGGCGTCAGGGGCGCCCTGCCACCGGGCACCGGGGCACCGGGGCACCGGATGCTCGGCCGCTCGGGTGCCCGTGCGGGGGCGCGCTCGGGCGCGGTCATCCGCATCCCGCGGCGGAGAGGACGTCGTCGCGCACGACGAGCGCCATGGTGCCGCACGCGTCGGTCCGCAGCACGGTAGCCCCGACCCCGCGGTAGAGGTCGAGCGCCCGGTCGGTGGGGTGGCCGTAGGTGTTCTCGCCCGAGCTGACGAGCGCGACGGTCGGTGCCAGGACCTGCGCGAGCCGGTCGGACTGGGTGGCCGAGCCGTGGTGCGCGACCTTGACGACGTCGACCGGGCCCGTGCCCCGCTCGCCCAGGGTCCGCGCGAGCGCCGCCTGCCCCGCGTCCTCCAGGTCGCCCAGCGCGACGACGTCCAGTCCCGCCACCCGGACGAGGAGCGCCACGCTCGCGTCGTTCGCGTCGCCCGGTCCGGCCTGCAGCACCTCCCACGAGGCGCCGTCGTCGACGCGCTCGCCGGATCCGCCGGCACCCGCAGCGCCGACTGAGTCCGCCGTGCCCGTCGCGCCCGTCTCCCCGGGCCGCGCGACCTGTGCCGGGACGCCCGCGTCCGCGAGGTCCCCGAGCACGCGCTCGGCCTGCCCCGCGGGCTCCGCCGTGGGGCTCACGAGCGCGCGCTCGACCTCCCGGCCGCGGAGCACCGCCTCCAGGCCGCCGACGTGGTCCGCGTGGAAGTGGCTGAGGACGAGCAGGTCGACCCGCTCGACCCCGAGGTCGTCCAGGCACGACCCCGCTGCGGCGCCCGCGGGCCCGACGTCCACGACCACCGCGGCGCGCGGGCCCGAGCGCACGACGAGCGCGTCGCCCTGCCCGACGTCGCACGCCACGACCGCCCAGTCCGCGGGGACCGGCCCCGCGGTCACACCGAGCGGCCGGAGCACCACGACGAGCAGGACGGGCACCGCCAGGACCACGACGACCACGGCCGCGAGGCGCGCACGGGGCCGGGCTCTCGCCCGCGGAGCGAGGGCGGGGTGCGCGCCGTCGGCCCGTCCGAACGGCCCGGCGTCGGGGCGTGACGACCGGGTGACGCGACGCCACTCCCCGGCGAGGCGCGCCCGCAGGGACGGCGACGTCGCGCGACGCAGCGTGCGGCGCTCCCCCGCGTCCTGCAGGGCGCGCGAGCGGAGGACCACGGCGAGCCCGACGGCAGTCAGCGCGACGAGCAGCGCGGCTCCTCCGAGACCTCCCGGCCAGGGCGCCCGTGCGCCGGGCGTGGCAGCGAAGACCTGGGCGACGCCCGCGATCCAGCCTGTGAACAGCCCCGCCGTCCAGGCGAGCGCGGTCGCGGCACCGGGCCACCACGGCGCGACGAGCGTCGCGAGGACGCCGAGCACCGTCGCCGGACCAAGCGCCGGTGCGGCCAGGAGGTTCGCCGGGACGGACCACGTGCTCACGCTCGGGTCGAGCAGGACGACGATCGGGGCGCACGCCGCCTGCGCTGCCACCGGGACGGCGAGGACGTGCGCGGTAGTCCGTCCGCACCACGGTGCCAGCCGGCGGGCGATCGGTGCCGTGAGCAGGGCCAGCCCGGCCGTCGCGGCGACGGAGAGGACGAAGCCGTACGACCGCGCCAGCCACGGGTCGACGACCAGGAGCACGACCACGGCGGCCCCGAGCGCCGCCACCGCGCGCGACGGGCGCCCGAGCGCGATGCCGAGGACGCCGACCACCCCCATCGCCGCCGCTCTCAGCACGCTCGGTTCCGGGTGGACCAGCGCGACGAAACCCACCATCGCCGCACCCGTGACGACGACGCGGACGGCTCGCGGCGCCCGCAGCAGGACGCACAGCCCCGCGACGCACGCGACGACGATGACGAAGTGGCCGCCGGACACGGCCGTGACGTGCGTCAGCGACGTGGTGCGCATCGCCTCGTCGAGCTCCGGGTCCAGCCGCGAGGTGTCCCCCACGGCCACCCCCGGCACAAGCCCGCGCGCCTGCGGGCTGAGCCCGTCCGTCGCGTCGAGCAGGCTCTGCCGCATGGCCTGCACGCCCTGGAGGAACCGCCCGGGGTCGTCGACGACGCGTGGCGCGTCGTCCGTGCGCAGGAAGGTCCGGTCCCCGTGCACGTCGAGCCGGCCGGTGACCACGACGGCCGCCCCGTACGCAAGGTCGGTCCATCCCTCCCCGCTTCCCGACACGACGACGGGCCCCGCCGCCGGGACGGTCGCGCCGCGTGCGGTGACCTGGTCGACCGCCACCCGCACCTCGTGCCGGTCGGCCGACCCCGACCACGGGTCGGTCAGCGGCTCGACGGCGGAGCGCACCGTCCCGGCGAGGGTCGCCGTCGCGCGCTCGTCGGCCAGCGAGGCGAGCGGAGCCCGCGCGGCGAGCTGGGCCCCGCCCGAGAGGAGGACGGCGGCGACGCACGCGAGGACGAGCGCCACCTGCCCGAGCACGCGCACGCCGACCGATGACCCGGTCCTCGGCCCGACCTGCCGACCGTCCCGTGGCCGGGCGGGTACACCGAGCCGCGGGCCGTCCGACCGGCGGCGGCCCGCACCGGTCGCCGGGACGGAGGGCACGGTGACGACGCCCCCGCCGAGACCCGCGTCGGACGCCCCGCGGAAGGTCGCGCCGCGACGCAGGGCGACGAGGCCGGCGACGAGCACGCAGCACAGCACGACGGCCGTGGCACGCGCCCCGTGCAACGCATCCACTGCCGAGGCCCCGACGGCGACGAACGCGGTGGCCCACGCCGCGAGCGCCGCGGGGACGAGCCGGAGGTCGGTCCCACGCGCACGAGGTCGCGCCCGTCCTCGAGCGCGGCGGGGCCGATGCCGCTGACCTCCCCCAGCTCGTCGACGGCGGTGAACGGCCCGTTCTCGTCGCGCCACGCGACGATGCGCTCGGCGAGCACCGGACCGATGCCGGGCAGCGTGTCGAGGGCGGCGGCGTCGGCGGCGTTGAGGTCGACGACCGCGCCACCCGCACCCCCGCCACCGGTGGCGGCCGCCCCCGGGGAGGCGGGCGGCGGGGCGGCGGCCCCCTCCCCGGGGCGGGGGACGTGGGGCTGCTCGCGGTCGGGGCCGGGGCGCGGGGGG
>ERZ1464670.48-NODE-48-length-10192-cov-10.916839_pt1 | contig 10192 bp, 8 predicted proteins | sample MGYA00563975_ERZ1464670 | MGnify/ENA primary metagenome ERZ1464670 (study PRJEB39283, sample SAMN07833605) | human skin metagenome | isolation source: Scalp | host: Homo sapiens | place: India: Bengaluru | collected 2015-06-26 ... | reverse complement strand
CGACGGTCGCGGGCCTCGCCCCGGCCCGCTCGGCGTTCGGCGAGCGGACCGTCAGCGGCGTGCGACCCGGCGCGTCGGCGTACCAGGCGTTCTCCGTCCGGGCGTCCGACGTCGCGGCGGGCGCCGCGCACGTCGGCGCGAGCGGGGACGGCCGGTCCTTCGCGGCCGACGCCGCGTACGACGCGCTCGCGTGCGGCTGACACGGCGCTGACGCGCTGCCGACGCGCCGCTGACGCGGTGCCGACGGCACGAGGGCGGCCCCCGGACCGGACGGTCCGGGGGCCGCTCCGTCGCTCGCCCGGCTGCCGGGGGAGCGGGGACGGTCAGACGGCGGCCCACCCGCCGTCGCTGTGCAGGACGGCGCCCGAGACGTTGGCCGAGTCGTCCGACAGGAGCCACGTGATCGCCGCGGCCAGCTCGTCGGCGCTCGCTGCCGGCGGGACCGTCGTCGCCATGACCGGTCCGAGCCGCTCGCCCGCGTACTGCGAGCGGAAGGGCGCCTCGATGCTCGTCGCGACGGCCCCGGGGGCCACGACGTTCGCCCGCACGCCGCGGGGCGTGTAGAAGAACGCGGTGCTCTTCGTGAAGCCGATGACCGCGTGCTTCGACGTCGCGTACGCGGTGCCCGACGCCGACGCGCGCGAGCCCGCCTCCGACCCGACGTTGACGATCGAGCCCTTCCCCGCCTCGAGCATGAGGGGCAGGACCGCGCGCGTGAGGCGCATGACCGCGGTGACGTTGACGGTCATGACGAGGTCCCACGTCGCGTCGTCGACCTCGGCGCTCGGCAGGAAGCCGTCCATGATTCCGGCGACGTTGGCGAGGGCGTCCACCCGGCCGCCCGCGGCGGCGACCACCGCGTCGACCGTGGTCTGCGCGCTCACGTCGCCCGCCACGGTGACGAGAGCGTCCGTGCCGACGTCGGCGACGAGCTTGTCGAGGCGGTCCTCCCGCACGTCGGTGGCGACGACGCGCGCGCCCTCCGCGAGCAGCCGCTCGACCGTCGCGCGGCCGATGCCGGCGCCCGCGCCGGTGACGATCGCCGTGCGGCCCTCGAACCTGCCCGGGACGTGGTTGCTGACCATGACGGCTCCTTCCGTCCGCGCCGGCACTGCCGTCGACCGGCGTCTGCTCCCATCCCAGCGCCCGCGCGCCCGCGCGCGCGAGAGCCCATCGTCCTCGCCCGGGCGCCGGTGGTCCCGAGCGTGCGGGCGGGGGTAGGGTCGCCCTCGTGACGCACCCGTCCGTGACCCCCTGGTGGCCGGCCGCCTGACGGCCGGTGACCTCATCCGGCCGTGCCCCGACGACGTGGGCGGCCTCGGTGAACCCGGTGCGCGCGTCGTCGGCCCAGCGGCCGTCCCCCTGAGCTGGAGCCGAGCATGACGACACCGCAGACCCCGCCGACGGCCCTGCCCGTCCGGTCCCTCGAGCCGACGGGCGCCGAGGTGCCCTCGACCGTCCCGACGCACTGGTACAACCTCGCGGCCGACCTCCCCGAGCCCGTGCCCCCGCACCTGCACCCGGGCACGCGCGAGCCCCTCACGCCCGACGACCTCGCGCCGCTGTTCCCGCTCGCGCTCGTCCAGCAGGAGGTGACGACGGAGCGCTACGTCGAGATCCCGCAGACGATCCGCGAGATCTACGCGCTGTGGCGGCCGTCGCCGCTCGTGCGCGCGCGACGCCTCGAGCGGGCGCTGGGCACGCCGGCCCGGATCTACTACAAGTACGAGGGCGTGAGCCCGGTCGGCTCGCACAAGCCGAACACCGCCGTCGCGCAGGCGTACTACAACGCGCTCGAGGGGACCACGAGGCTGACGACCGAGACGGGCGCGGGCCAGTGGGGCGCGTCGCTGTCGTTCGCGGGCGCGCTGCTCGGGCTCGACGTCGAGGTGTGGCAGGTGCGCGCGTCGTACGACGCCAAGCCGTACCGGCGCGCGCAGATGGAGGTCTACGGCGGGATCTGCCACCCGTCGCCGTCGGACCTCACGGAGGCAGGGCGCGCGATGCTCGCCGCGGACCCGGAGACGACCGGCTCGCTCGGCATGGCGATCAGCGAGGCCGTCGAGACGGCCGCGAAGGACCCCGCGGCGCACTACGCGCTGGGCAGCGTGCTCAACCACGTCATGCTGCACCAGAGCGTCATCGGCCAGGAGGCGCTCGTCCAGCTCGACGAGGCGGGCGAGGGCGCGCCGGACGTCGTGTTCGGCTGCGCGGGCGGCGGGTCGAACCTCGCGGGCCTGACGTTCCCGTTCCTCGGCCGCAACCTGCGCGAGGGCACGACGACGCGGCTCGTCGCGTGCGAGCCGGCTGCGTGCCCCTCGCTCACGCAGGGGGAGTACCGCTACGACTTCGGGGACGTCGCGGGCCTCACGCCGCTGCTCAAGATGCACACGCTCGGCAAGGACTTCGTCCCGCCCGCGAGGCCCGCGGGGGGCCGGCGGGACCCCGGGCGGGGGCGCGGGGGGGCGCCCGGGGGGGCGCGCGGGCGGCTGGGCGCGCGCGGCGTCGACCAGGACGAGGCGTTCACGGCCGGGACGCTGTTCGCGCGCAGCGAGGGCATCATCCCCGCGCCGGAGTCGACGCACGCCGTGGCGGCGGCGGTCGCGCACGCGCGCGCGGCGACGGAGCCCGAGGTGATCGTCCTCGGGCTGTCGGGCAACGGGGTGCTCGACCTGCCCGCGTACGCGGCGTACGTCTGACGGGCCGGGCGCCTCGCGCGGCACGACCCCCGCGCGAGGCGCCCGTACCCTGGTGCGGTGCCCGAACCGACCCCCGAGACCCTCGACGAGCCCGTGACCGGCGCCCCCTCCGCGACCCCGGGGACCGGCGACGCCCCACCGCGCTACCGCACCCAGCCCGTGTCGTTCGTGCGGCGCAGCGGTCGCCTCGCGCCGCGCCAGCAGCGTGCGTGGGACGCGTACCGGGACCGCTACGTCGTCGCCGTGCCGCGCGGCGGCGCGCGGCCGTCCGGGGGCCGGGGGCGCGGGCTCGGCGGGCCGGCGCCCGGGGGCCGCGCCGCCGCCCCGCGCCGCGGGCCCCCGGCCGCGCGACGTCGCGCGGACGTCCGTGGACCCGGACCACGTGCTCGACGTCGCGGCCACCTTCGGACGCGACGCGCGCCTCGTCGTCGAGATCGGCTCGGGCCAGGGCGAGGCCGTCGTCGCCGCCGCCGAGCGCGAGCCGGGCACGGACTTCCTCGCCGTCGAGGTCTACGCGCCCGGGCTGGCCCAGACCGTGCTGCGCGCGTCGCAGCGCGACCTGACGAACGTGCGGCTCGTCCAGGCGAACGCGGCCGAGGTCCTCGCCACCACGCTGCCCGCGGGGAGCGTCGACGAGCTCTGGGTCTTCTTCCCCGACCCCTGGCACAAGTCCCGCCACCACAAGCGCCGCCTCGTGACGCCGTCGTTCGCGGCGCTCGCCGAGCGCGTCCTGCGCGCGCCGGGGGAGGGCGACGACGGCCGCCCCGGCGGGACGCTGCGGCTCGCGACCGACTGGGCCGAGTACGCGGAGCAGATGCTCGAGGTGCTGGACGCCGCGCCGGGGCTGCGCAACGTGCACGGCCCGGGGAACGCCGCGCCGCGCTTCGAGGGCCGGGTGCTCACGGGGTTCGAGCGCAAGGGCGAGGCCGCGGGCCGCGTCATCACGGACCTGGAGTACGTGCGCGTCTGACCCGCGGCACGGCCTCGCGACCGGCCGCGCGCGGTCCTTGCGGACAACAGTGATCTACGGCACATTGTGCCGGGGGTGGAAGGTCGCCCCGGGCACGCAGCGTCGCGTGCGGTCGCGTCGACAGGCGACCGTCCGCGGGGTGCGGGCTCTCTGTCTGTCCACGGAATGAGCCAACGGAGGCGTCATGACCGACGTGACGGCCGCCCCCGGACCGGGGCCCGCCGAAGAGACCGACTACCAGCGGGTGCAACGCTCGCCCGAGTTCCAGGACCTGCGCCGACGCTTCCGGAGCTTCGTGTTCCCGATGACCGCGCTGTTCCTCGTGTGGTACTTCGTCTACGTGCTGCTGGCGAACTACGCGCACGACCTGATGAGCGTCCGGGTGTGGGGGAACGTCACCGTCGGGCTCCTCCTCGGGCTCGGCCAGTTCGTGTCCACGTTCGCGATCACCATGATCTACGCGCGCTGGGCCAACAAGCGCTTCGACGCCCAGGCGGACGAGCTCCGCCGGGAGATCGAGGAGGACGAGCTGTGAGCGCGCACCTCCTGGCCGCCGAGGCCACGGACGTCGGGAACCCCGTCGTCAACGTCGCGATCTTCGCCGTCTTCGTCGCCGTGACGCTCGTCATCGTGCTGCGCGCGTCCCGGCAGAACAAGTCCGCCGCGGACTACTACGCGGGCGGACGGTCGTTCACCGGACCGCAGAACGGGACCGCCATCGCGGGCGACTACCTGTCCGCCGCGAGCTTCCTCGGGATCTGCGGCGCCATCGCGATCAACGGCTACGACGGGTTCCTCTACTCCATCGGCTTCCTCGTCGCGTGGCTCGTCGCGCTGCTGCTCGTCGCCGAGCTCCTGCGCAACACCGGCAAGTTCACGATGGCCGACGTGCTGTCCTTCCGGCTCAAGCAGCGGCCCGTGCGCATGGCGGCCGCGCTCGCGACCCTCGCCGTCGTGTTCTTCTACCTGCTCGCGCAGATGGCCGGGGCCGGCGGCCTCGTGGCGCTGCTGCTCGGCGTCGACTCCACGGCGGGCCAGAGCGTCGTCGTCGCGGTCGTCGGCGCGCTGATGATCCTCTACGTGCTGGTCGGCGGGATGAAGGGCACCACCTGGGTCCAGATCATCAAGGCCGTGCTGCTCATCGCGGGCGCCGCCGTCATGACCGTGTGGGTCCTCGCGAAGTTCGGCTTCAACCTGTCCGACCTGCTCCAGGGCGCGATCGACAAGGCGGGCCCGGGCGGCGAGGCGCTCATCGAGCCCGGCAAGCAGTACGGCGCCACCGGCACCACCAAGCTCGACTTCCTGTCGCTCGCCCTCGCGCTCGTGCTCGGCACCGCCGGCCTGCCGCACGTCCTCATGCGCTTCTACACCGTGCCCTCCGCCAAGGAGGCCCGCCGGTCGGTCGTGTGGGCGATCTGGCTCATCGGCATCTTCTACCTGTTCACCCTCGTGCTCGGGTACGGCGCGGGCGCGCTCGTGGGGCCGGAGACGATCAGCTCCGCACCAGGGGGCGTGAACTCCGCGGCACCCCTGCTCGCGTTCGCGCTCGGCGGCGAGATCCTCCTCGGCTTCATCTCCGCCGTCGCGTTCGCGACCATCCTCGCCGTCGTCGCCGGGCTCACCATCACCGCGGCGGCGAGCTTCGCGCACGACATCTACGCCAACGTCATCAAGCGCGGCGAGGTCAAGCCCGACGGCGAGGTCAAGGTCGCGCGCATCACCGTCGTCGTCATCGGGATCCTCGCGATCCTCGGCGGCATCTTCGCGCAGGGCCAGAACGTCGCGTTCCTCGTGGCGCTCGCGTTCGCCGTCGCGGCGAGCGCGAACCTGCCGACCATCCTCTACTCGCTGTTCTGGAAGCGGTTCAACACCGCAGGCGCGCTGTGGAGCATGTACGGCGGCCTGATCTCGTGCGTCGTGCTCATCGCGTTCTCTCCCGTCGTGTCCGGGAAGGTCGACCCGGTGACGGGCGCCAGCCTGTCGATGATCAAGAACACGGACATCGACTTCGCGATCTTCCCCCTGAGCAACCCCGGGATCGTCTCGATCCCGCTGGCGTTCCTCCTCGGGATCGTCGGGACGCTCCTCAGCAGGGAGAAGCCGCACCCCGAGAAGTTCGCCGAGATGGAGGTGCGCTCGCTCACCGGGGCGGGCGCCGAGAAGGCGACGGTGCACTAGCCCGACGGCGACCCCCGCGGCCTGTGCAGGACGCCCCCGGTCCCGACCGGGGGCGTCCGCGCGCGCGACAATTCCGTCGCGCGGCGCGCCGACGACGCCGTACGGTCGCGCCGTGACCTCCGCTACGCCAGCCCCCGCCGTCCCGGGCGGGGAGACTCCGGTCCTCGTCGTCACCGGGGCGATGGCCTCGGGGAAGTCCACGGTGGCCGACGCGCTCGCCCGCACCTTCCCGCTCGCCGCGCACGTGCGCGGGGGCCAGTTCCGGCGGGTCGGGGTCCGCGGCCCGGCGGCGCCGGCGCCGCGCCTGTCCGCGGCGGCCCGGGCCCAGCTCGACCTGCGGCAGACGCTCGCGGCGCAGGCGGCCGACACGTACGCGGCCGCGGGCGTCACGGCCGTGGTCCAGGACATCCTGCTCGGTCCCGACCTCGCGCGGTTCACGGCGCGCGTGCGCACCCGGCCGTGCTACGCCGTCGTGCTGACGCCGGACGCCGCGACCCTCGCCGCTCGCGACGCCGGCCGCCACAAGCAGGCCTACGGGGCCTGGACCCCGGAGGAGTTCGCCGCCGCCGCCCGCGCGACCCCCGGCGGGCTGCACGTCGACACGACCGGGTGGACGGTCGCGCGGACCGTCCGGCACGTGCTCGACCGGCTCGACGAGGCACGGGTCGCCTGACCCGCCGCCGCACCGCCGGGCGGCGACGGGACCCTCGCGCGAGGATGGGGTCCATGACGTCCGAGGCGCAGCAACCGACCACTCCTGACGAGACCTACGACGTGATCGTGATCGGCGGCGGGCCCGTCGGCGAGAACGCCGCCGACCGCGCGTCGCGCACCGGCCTGAGCGTGGCGCTCGTCGAGGCCGAGCTCGTGGGCGGCGAGTGCTCGTACTGGGCGTGCATGCCGTCCAAGACGCTCCTGCGCCCGGGGGCCGTGCGGGCCGAGGCGCGGGGCGTCCCGGGCGTCACCGTCGGGGACGACCTCGACGTCGCCGCCGTCCTCGCGCGCCGCGACCAGATGGTCTCCGACTGGGACGACTCCGGTCAGGTCTCCTGGGTCGAGGGTGCGGGCCTCACGCTCGTGCGCGGGCTCGGGCGGATCGTCGGCCCGCGCCTCGTGGAGGTCGTCGCCGAGGAGCCCGCCGCCGACCCGGCCGCCCTCCCGCGCACCCGCCGGCGCGCGGCCCGCCGCGCGGTGCTCGTGGGGGCCGGGAGCGTGCCCGGCCGGCCCGACGTCCACCCGCTCGCGGACGCGAACCCGTGGACGAGCCGCGAGGCGACCGCGGTCGAGGACGTGCCCGAATCGCTCGCGATCGTCGGCGGGGGAGTGGTCGCCACCGAGATGGCGGTCGCGTTCGCCGACCTCGGGGCACGCGTGACCGTGCTGTCGCGCGGCGGCCTGCTCGGGCGCACCGAGCCCTGGGCGGGCGAGGCGGTCGCCGCGTCGCTGCGGGACCTGGGAGTCGACGTGCGGCTCGGCGTGTCGACGGAGGCCGTCGAGCTGCTGCCCGACGGCGGCGCGCGCCTCGCCCTCGCGGCCGCCGGTCCCGCGTACGGCGGGGACGCGCCCGACCTGTCGCCCGTCACCGCCGAGCGCGTGCTCGTCGCGACCGGTCGCGTGCCGCGTACGCAGGACCTCGGCGTCGACTCCGTCGGGCTCGCGCCCGGCCGCGCGCTGGACGTCGACGACACGATGCTCGTCCAGGGTCTCGGGCCGGACGCCGGCACCGGGTGGCTGTACGCGGCGGGCGACGTCACCGGTCGCGTCGCGACGACCCACCAGGGCAAGTACCAGGGCCGCGTCGCGGGCGACGTCGTCGCCGCGCGCTTCGGCGACCCCGACGCCGAGGACGCCCCGACCGCGGGCGAGCGGCCGCCCGCCGTCGGCGCCGACCCCGAGCCGTGATCGCGGTTCGCCGCGACCGCCGACGCCGTCGCCTCGCCCCAGGTCGTGTTCACGCGGCCCGAGGTGGCGGCCGTCGGGCCCACCGCGTCGTCGGCCCGCGACGCGGGCCTCGACGTGCGCGTCGTGCGCTACGACCTCGCGAACATCGCGGGCTCCTCGGTGCGCTCCGCCGACTACGCGGGCAGCGCGCAGCTCGTGGTCGACGCCGCGCGCGAGGTCGTCGTCGGCGCCACGTTCGTGGGCCCCGACGCGGCGGAGATGCTGCACGCCGCGACGATCGCCGTCGTGGGGGAGGTCCCGATGCGCAGGCTGTGGCACGCCGTGCCGTCGTACCCGACGGTGAGCGAGGTGTGGCTGCGGCTGCTCGAGGAGTACGGGCTGTAGGGACCACCCGGCGCAGGCCCGGCGCCCGCGCCGCGGCCCGGTCGCCTAGGCTCGGGGGCGTGACGACCGAGAACACCGCCCCGCGCGTCGCCCTCGCGACGTGCTCCGTCCTCCCGCAGCTCGACCCCGACGACGCGCCGCTCGTGCGGGCGCTCGACGCCCGGGGCGTCGCGGCGCAGCCCGCCGTCTGGGACGACCCCGACGTGGACTGGGCCGCGTTCGACGCCGTCGTCGTGCGCTCGACCTGGGACTACTCGGCCCGGCGCGACGAGTTCGTCGCGTGGGCGAGCCGGGTCCCCCACATCCTCAACGCGGAGCAGGTGCTGCGCTGGAACACCGACAAGGGCTACCTGCGCGAGCTCGAGGGCGCGGGCATCCCCGTCATCCCGACGCTGTGGCTCGACCCGGCGCGCAACCTCTCCTCGCGCGCGATCCACACGCGCCTGCCCGCCCAGGGCGACTTCGTCATCAAGCCCGTGGTCAGCGCGGGCGCGAAGGACACGGGCCGGTACCAGGCGGGCGAGGCGCACTCGCGCGGGCTCGCGATCCAGCACGCCAAGAACCTGCTCGTCTCCGGGCGCGAGGTCATGGTGCAGCCCTACGTGACGAGCGTCGACACCGCGGGGGAGACGGGCCTCGTCTTCGTCGACGGCGAGTTCTCGCACGCCGTGCGCAAGAACGCCCTGCTCACCGGCCCGCACCGCCCGACGCGCGGCCTCTACCAGCAGGAGGAGATGAGCCCGTTCACCGCGTCCGACGAGCAGCTCGACGTCGCACGCCGCGCCCTCGCCGTGGCGGCCGACGCCGTCGGTGGCGGGGACCCGGCGAGCTTCCTCTACGCGCGCGTGGACGTCGTGACGGGCAACGACGACGGCGGCGTCGTCGTCATCGAGCTCGAGCTCACCGAGCCGTCGCTGTTCCTCGCGCTCGCTCCGGGCTCGCTCGACCGGTTCGCCGACGCGATCGCGGCTCGCGTCGCGCGCTGACCCGCGCCACCGGGCGGCCGAGCAGGACGACCCGCAGCGACGCGGCGATGCGTCCTCGGCGGTGCTGCTCCGGCCCCACGCACGACGACGGCGGCCCGTCCCGGAACCGGGGCGGGCCGCCGTCGGGCGGCGCGGGCCCGCTCAGGCGAGACCGTTCTCCGAGAGCCAGTCGGCGGCGATGTCCTCGGGCGAACGCTGGTCGACGGTGGACTCCACGTTGAGGGCGACGAGGCCCTCGGGCGTGAGTGCCTCGCTCACCGGGTTGATGACGTCCGCGATCTCGTCGGCGATGTCCGCGTTGACGAGGGGCACGACGTTCGAGGCGAGGAACAGGCCCTCCGGGTCCTCGAGCGTGACGAGCTTCTCCGTCTGGATGCGCGGGTCCGCGCTGAACACGTTGGCGATGTTCACGGTCCCGGCGACGAGGTCCTGGACGGTCGTGTCGCCCGTCGCGACGAACGACACGTCGACCCCGTAGACGTCCTTGAGCCCCTGCGGGCCGTAGGGGCGCTGCTCGAGCTCCGCAGGGCCGCCGAGCGTGAGCGGCACGTCGAGGCCGGCGAGGTCGGACAGGCTCGTGAGGTCGTTCTCCGTGGCGAACGCCTCGGTGACGTTGTAGGAGTCCTGGTCTGTGGCCGTCGACTGGTCGAGGACCGTGAGGCCGTCGGGCAGGGCCTCCTGGAGCGCCGCGTACACGTCGTCGGGCGACGTCGCCGTGGTCTCCGGGTCGAAGAACTGCAGCAGGTTGCCCGTGTACTCCGGGAAGAGCTGCACCTCGCCGCTCTCGAGCGCCGGCATGTACGCGTCGCGCTGGCCGATCGAGAAGTTGCGCTCGACCGTGAAGCCCTCGGCCTCGAGCGCCTGCGCGTAGATCTCCGCGATGATCTCGTTCGAGTAGTAGGCCTGCGAGCCGACGACGATCGTGTCGGACGAGGCGCTGCCGCCGCCGTCGGAGCTCGTGGTGTCGTCGGCGAGCGGGTCGGACCCGCCGCCGCCGGCGGTGCGGGCGCGGCCGGCGGTCGCGGCGGTGGCGGCGCGGGCGGGGGTGCGGGGGGGGGGGCGGGGGGGTCTGG
>ERZ1464670.42-NODE-42-length-10662-cov-12.731121_pt1 | contig 10662 bp, 8 predicted proteins | sample MGYA00563975_ERZ1464670 | MGnify/ENA primary metagenome ERZ1464670 (study PRJEB39283, sample SAMN07833605) | human skin metagenome | isolation source: Scalp | host: Homo sapiens | place: India: Bengaluru | collected 2015-06-26 ... | reverse complement strand
CCGGCCGCCGCGCCCGGGCGGGCGCGCGCGGCGCCCGCCGCGCCGGGCGCGCCGGCGGCGGGGGCCGCGGCAGGCGCCGCGCGCTCGACCGCGCCGGCCGCCGGGGCGACGAGCGCCGTCGCGACGAGGGCGGCGACGGTCAGCCCGGCGACCCGGCCGACGACACGTCGCCGTCCCGGCGGCGCGCCACGAAGAGAGCCCTGGACGACCGTCCGACTCACATCATTGTTTTTCATGGGTCACTCTCTTCGTCGCGGACCCGCGGAAATGCCGGTCCATCAGCCGGACGTTGTGACTGTAGCGCCGGAGAACCGGCCGCAGAACGGCGCGAGCGGGCGAAATTTACCGCCCCTTCCCGCGCGGGTCAGGACAGATCGCCGCGAAATACCACGGTCGACGTGCCCGGCGCGTACTCCACCGCAACGGTGACGTCGTCGCGGTCGGCCTCGGGGATGGAGAACAGGACGACGCCCGTCCCGCTCTCGCCCGGGGCGAGCTCGCCCTCGAAGGGCCGGCCGCCGGGCTGCACGAGGCGCCCGGCCGGCGCGCGGTCCTCGCCCGTGTAGGCGTTGACCACGGCGTAGGAGAGGTCGAGCGGGGCGTCGGTCCCGTTCGTGACCTCGACGGTGAGGCGGACGGCCGGACCCGAGGTCTCGCCCGCGGCCACGGCCTCGCCCTCGACGTGCTCGACCTGCGCGAGCCGGACGGTGACGCCGTCGGGCGCCTGGACCGTCTGGTCGGGCTCGGCCGGCTCGAGCTCGGGGGCCACGGGCACGACGGCGGGGTCCGCCCCGTCGCCCTCGGCCGTCCCGGCGGTCGCGTCGCCGCCCGCCGCGGCGGCGCCGTCCCCGTCGCCTGCGTCGCCCGCGTCGTCCGCGGTCGCGTCCGCCGAGGCGTCGCCGCTCTCCTCCGGGGAGGCGACCGGCGCGGGCGTGACCGTCCCGCCCGGGGACTGGTCGCCGTCGGACCGCCACGGCTGCAGCACGACGAGGGTGACGGCGACCGCGAGCGCGACCGCCGCCCCGATCACGGCGACGGCACGGCGGGAGGGCCGCCGCGTCGGGGTGGCGCCCTCGGGGGCGCCGTCGTTCTCCGCGTTCATCGTCCGCCTCCGGTCGTGCTCCGTGCCGGCTCGCGCCGGTCCGCCGTCGCGGCGCCCTGCCGGGCCGCCCGCCGGCCGTCGCGCAGCCCGCGCCAGGCCGCCCGCAGCGGGACGACCGGCCGCAGGAACTGGCGTCGGCCGCCGCGCCGCAGGACCGCGCGGGCGTTGCCCGGCGCGCTGCGCCGCCAGCGCCGCACGGACACCTCGTCGAGGTGCAGCGCGGCGAACAGCATCCGGTTGCGGATGTTGTAGTAGTAGTACGTCTCCGACTTGGCCTCCGGCCGCTGCCGGCCGTCGCGGTGGGTCCCGCCCTCGTCGTGGACCGCGACGGCGTCCTCGACGACGGCGACCCGGCCGCCCGCGCGCTGCAGGCGGTAGGACAGGTCGACGTCCTCCCAGTAGAGGAAGTAGGCGTCGTCGAACCCGCCCGTGCGCTCCCAGACCTCCCGGGTGACGAGCAGGCACGCGCCGCTGAGCCACTCCACGCGCGCGGCGCCCGGGTGCTCGTCGCGGCGAGACGGCGCGCGGAACGTGCCGTCGTCGAGGTAGACGTCGAGGCCCCCGAACCAGCGGCGCCCGGCGGGCGTGAGGACGACCGGGGACACGAGGAGCAGGCGGTCGTCCTGGACGGCCGCTCGCAGGGTCCGGACGTCGGCCGCGGCGATCGTCGCGTCGGGGTTGAGCAGGAGCACCTCGGCGGCGCCGGCGTCGAACGCCGCGCGCATCCCCAGGTTGGCGCCGCCGCCGAAGCCCAGGTTCTCGGCCGGGGCGAGCAGGTCCCAGCCGCGCTCGCCCGCCAGGCGGGACGCCCGCTCGCGCTCCGCCGTCGTCGAGCGGTTGTCGACGACGAGCACGCGCGCCTCCCCGACCGCGCCGCGCGCGCCGAGGTTGCGCTCGAGGAGCGCGGCGGAGCCGTAGCTCACGACCACGATCGCGAGGTCGCCGGAGGCGTCCGAGACGTCGTCCACGGTCGTCACCTCCAGGTCCTGGCACGTCGGCCGTCGCGGCGATCCTAAGCCCGCCGTCGGGCCGTGACGCCGGAATTCACCCGGGCGAGATACAACCTCACCCGCTGTTCACCCGCCCCCGCCTGGATACGATTCTCGGCACGGTCGGGGGCGGGCAGACAATCCGTCGCCGCCGCTTCCCAGAAGCTCCCCCCGTCTCTTTCGCGAGGTGCCCATGTCCGAGTTCGGCGCGGCGATGACGCGACTGCACGACGCGCAGAAGTCCTCGAGCGGCGCGGCCGCGTACTCGCGCTTCGTCAACCGCCCGCTCGGCCGCCCGCTCGCCGCAGGCGCGTACGTGCTCGGCCTGACGCCGGACGCGGTGACGCTCGTCAGCGCGGCGACCACACTCGCCGGGATCGCGACCATCGCGCTCGCCGAGCCGACGCTCGCGTCGTCGCTCGCGGCCGTCGTGCTCCTCGTCCTCGGGTACGCCCTCGACTCCGCGGACGGCCAGCTCGCGCGGCTCTCGCGGTCGGGGAGCGCGGCGGGCGAGTGGCTCGACCACTTCTTCGACGCCCTCAAGACGGTGGCCCTGCACCTCGCGGTGCTCGTCTGCTGGTTCCGGTACTACGACGTCGACGCCGGCTGGCTCGTCGTGCCCCTCGCGTTCTGCGTCGTGAGCAGCACGTTCTTCTTCGGGATCGTCGCGGTCGACCTGGTGCGCCGCGCCAAGGGCTCGCCGGGCGGGGCCGCGCACGGGACCGGGGGCCGGCTCCGCGAGCACCCGCTCTACACGCTCGCGGTGCTCCCGACCGACTACGGCTTCCTGTGCCTCTCGTTCGCGCTGCTGTGGCTCCCCTCCGCGTTCCTCGTCGTGTACACCGCGCTGGCCGTCGTGAACGCGCTCGTCCTGCCCCTCGCGGCCGTGCGGTGGTACCGGTCGCTCCAGGCCCTGGAACGCGGCGCGGCGACCACGGCGGGAGTCCCCTCGTGAGGCCCGTGCGGGTGATGCAGTCGTTCCGCGCGCCGCGGCCGACCACGAACCCGTACATCACCCAGCTCGACGCGGCCCTCGCGGCGGAGCCGTCCGTGGAGCACCTGCGCTTCGACTGGCGCACGGCGATCGTGGGCCGCTACGACGTCTTCCACTGGCACTGGCCCGAGGGCAAGCTCGAGGGCACCACGTGGTGGAAGGCCGCCGCGAAGCACGTGCTCGTCGCCGCGATCCTCCTACGGCACCGCCTGAGCCGCGTGGTCGTCGTGCGGACGGTCCACAACGTCGAGCTGCCCGACGTCCCGCGCGTCTCGCGCTGGCTCCTGGTCCGCGTCGACCGCTCGACGGACCACCGCATCGTCCTCAACGAGACGACCGAGCTGCCCCCGGAGCAGCCGCGCACCACGATCCTCCACGGCCACTACCGCGACTGGTTCGCCCGGTACGCCCGGGACGAGCGGGTCCCGGGGCGTGCGGGCTACTTCGGCGGCGTGCGGCGCTACAAGAGCGTGGGCGACCTCGTGCGCGCCTACCGCGAGGCGCGCGCCGGGCGCGACGACCTGAGCCTGGAGATCGGCGGGCGCCCGTCGTCGGCCGAGCTCGAGACCTCGCTGCGCGCGGAGACCGCGGACCTGCCCGGCGTCGAGCTGACCCTGCGCTTCCTCCAGGACGACGAGCTCGTCGCCCTCGCCTCGCGGTCCCAGCTCGTGGTGCTGGCCTACCGGTTCATGCACAACTCCGGGAGCGTGCTCGCCGCCCTGTCGCTCGACCGTCCGGTCCTCGTGCCGCGCAACGCGGTGAACGAGGCCCTCGCGAAGGAGGTGGGCGACGAGTGGGTGCTCATGTTCGACGACCGGCTCACGGGCGAGCGCCTCGTCGGGGCGCTCGCCGAGGCGGCCGCGATCCCGGACGGCGCGCGACCGGACCTGTCGCGCCGCGAGTGGACGGACGCGGGGGCGGCGCACGCCCGCGCCTACCGCTCCGCCCTGGCGGGCCGGCGGTCGCGTCGACGCCCCGGGCAGGAGGGGGCCGCGTGATCGCCGAGGCGGCGTTCCGCGCCAAGACCGCCGTCGTGGGCCGGGACAGCACGGCGCAGCTCGACGCGTTCGTGCGGCACGACGCCCTCCCGGGGCCGGCGCTCGAGCAGCTCTCGCGCGAGCGCGCGCTGCGGCACGCCCGGTTCGCGTCCGAGCACAGCCCGTTCTACCGGGACCTCTACCGCGACGCCGGGATCACCGCGGCCGACCTCCGGGACGACGCGGTGCTCGACGCGCTCCCGCTGGTCGACAAGCCCGCTCTGCGTGAGCACTTCGACACGATCCGCACGGACGAGGCGACGGACCGCACGTCGGCGACGTCGCGCACGGGCGGCAGCACGGGCCTCCCCCTGCACGTGCTGCGCGACCTGCGCTTCCCGGCGCGCGCGCTCGAGTGGCGGCTGTTCCGGTGGTGGGGCGTCGAGCCGTGGGAGGACCGCGGGATCATCACCCGGCACATGCTGGAGGGCCTCGCGCGCGTCCGCCACGACCTGCAGTGGCTCCCGAGCCGCCGCGTGCAGCTCGACGCGTTCCGCATCACCGACGAGACGGTCACCGAGTTCGCGCGCCGCTGGAACCGGCTGCGACCGCCCTTCCTGCTGGGCTACGGCGGGGGCGTGCTGGAGCTGGTCCGGCGCACCGGGCGGCTGGGCATCGAGCTCGCGCCGCCGCGCGCGGTCGCGGTCACGGCCGCGCCGCTCGCCCCGGGCGTCCGCGCGGAGATCGCGACGGCGCTCCGAGCGCCCGTCTACGACCACTACCGCAGCGCCGAGGTGCCGTGGATCGCCGGCGAGTGCGCCGAGCAGTCCGGGATGCACGTGTTCTGGGACGTGCGCCGCGTCGAGATCCTCGACGACGACGACCGCCCGGTCCCCGACGGGCAGGAGGGCAACGTCGTCGTCACCGACCTGACGAACCGCGTGTTCCCCGTGGTGCGGTACCGCCTCGGCGACGTGAGCAGCATCCACCGGGAGACGTGCGCGTGCGGGCGCTCCCTGCCCCGGCTCGGCGCGGTCTCGGGGCGGGCCTCCGACGCCGTCCGGCTCCCGGACGGGACGACCATCGCCGGGGCGCTCGGCCACATCTTCGACCACGCGCCGCTCTCGGTGCGGCAGTTCGAGATCGTGCAGGGCAGCGACTACGCCGTGACGCTGCGCTGCATCCCGGCGAGCGACGAGCGCGCCGACATCGAGCGGGCCCTCGCGACGCTGCGCCGCGCGACGCGCGGCCTCGTGCCGGTGACGCTCGAGCTCGTCGACCACATCCCGCAGGTGGGCGGGAAGATGAGGTTCATCCGCAGTGACGCCCCCTCCTGAGCTCCGGCTGGTCGTCGGGGTCCCGACGTTCCGGCGCCCCGCCACGCTCGCCGGGCTGCTCGCGCGGCTGCCCGAGCGGCTGGCCGAGGTGGAGGGCGCCCGGGTGGAGGTGCTCGTCCTGGACAACGACCCCGCCGGGTCGGCGCGGGAGGTCGTGCGCGACGCCCCGCTGCCCGTGCGCTACGTCGTCGAGCCGCGCCCGGGCATCGCCGCCGTGCGCGACCGCGCGCTCGACGAGACGGCCGACGCCGACCTGCTCGCGTTCCTCGACGACGACGAGCGCCCGCGCGAGCGGTGGCTCGGCGCGCTCCTGGCCCCGTGGCGCGAGCCGGGCCGGGCGGCGGCCGTCATGGGCCGCGTGATCTCCGTGTTCGCGCACGAGCCCGACCCGTGGCTGCTCGCGACGGGTGTGTTCCGCCGTCGACCGCGCCCGACCGGGATCGAGATCCCCGTCGCGGCGAGCGGCAACCTCCTGCTGGACCTGCGGCAGGTGCGGTCGCTCGGGACCCGGTTCGACGTCACGCTGGGCCTCGCCGGGGGCGAGGACACGCTCTTCTCGCGCGCGCTCGTCGCCGCGGGCGGCCGGATCGTGTGGTGCAACGAGTCCGAGGCGGAGGACCTCGTCCCGGCCGAGCGCATGACCCGGGCCTGGGCGATGCGGCGCGCGTTCAACGGCGGCAACGGCGCGGTGCAGGTCGAGCTCCGCCTCGCCCGGGGCCCCGCGCGCCGGGGGCTCGTGCGGGCGCGCGCCCTCGTCGGGGGCGCGGGGCGCACCGTCGCGGGCGCGGCCCGGCACGTCTGGGGCCGCTGGACGGGCGACCTGGAGAGCGACGCGCGCGGTCTGCGCACGAGCCACCGGGGCCGGGGCATGGTCGCCGGCGCGTTCGGGCACCTGCACCGGCAGTACGCCCGCGACGGCGCGACGCCTCAGGGAGCGAGGCCCGCCTCCTCGGCGACCGGCTCGAACGACGAGACCGCGGCGGGGATCTCCGCCTGAGCGACGAGCGCCCGCGTGAGCAGCACGTACCGCGCGACGTAGTCCTCCTGCCGCAGGCCCCGCGCCCGGACGTCCGCGGCGCTCGTCGCCTCCCCCGGGCCGAGCGCGCGCCGCACCGCCTCGGCGCGCGCGGCGGCGTCCGGCGGGGCGACGGGCCGGGCCCGCGTCCCCGCGACGTAGTCGCGCACCCCGCCCGCGTCGGTCACGACGAGCGCGCGGCCCGCCGCCATCGCCTCGACGCACGCCGTCGCGCCGGACGCGTGCCGGTTCTCGCGCAGCGGCACGACGACGACCCGGCAGCCCGCGTAGAGCCGCGCGAGCTCGGCGCGGCCCGTCGCGGGCGCGACGTCGACCCGGCCCGGGACCGCGACCCGGGCCGCGGCCGCGGACCGCGACGCGACGCGCGCGGTCACGCCGGGCAGCAGGTCGAGCGCGGCGCGCAGCACGTCCCAGTCCCGGTCCCGGTCGTTGCCCACGGCCAGCACCTCGGGCGTGGTCCCGGGGCCGTCGGTCCCGGCCGCAGGCACCTCCCCCGTCGCGGGCGCCGTCCCGAACGGGACGAGGACGACCCGCCGACCGGGCACCCGGTCCAGCGCCACGCGCCGGTTGACGTCGCTGTGCACCGCCTCGACCGCGTGCCCGCGCAGCACGGCCGCGAAGAGACGGCGGCGGGCGCGACCGAGGTCGTCCCACCGGTCCCAGAGCCACACGGACTGCGCGAGGACGGCGGGCCTGCGGCGTCGGGGCAGCGTCGCGCGCACGAGGCCGACCGCGAGGTGCTCGCGCTCGGTGTGCGTCCACACGACGTCGGCGCTCCCCAGGAGCGCGCGGTTGCGCCACGCGTGCACGACATCGGTCCCGAGCCGCGCCGCGAGCGCGCGCCGCACGCGCGCCACGGACGGCCGCTCGCGGTGGGACACGCTCCACGCGAGGTCGACCGTGCCCGCGGCGAGGTCGTAGCCGTAGGGCGTGCGGTCCAGGGTCTCCCCCGCCGCGTACCGCGCCCGCCACGCCACCGGGTCCTGCTCGTGCGCGAGGTGCACGACGATGCGCGGCCGCGTCACGGGACGAGCCCGCGCAGCCGCTCCACCACGCGGTCCCACTCGTACCGGGCGAGCAGCCGCTCGCGCAGCACGGCGTCCGGGGTCGTCCCCCAGGCGACGTCCAGCGCGGCCGCGACGTCGCCCGACGGCGCGTCGAGCGGGACGAAGCGCGCGAGACCGTCGGCGAGCTCGCGGAAGACGGGGTGTCGGCCAGCACGCGCGGCGAGCCGAAGTGCGTCGCCTCCAGCACGGGCAACCCGAAGCCCTCGTCGCGCGACAGGAACGCCGTGACGGCGGCGCGGGAGTAGAGCCACGCGAGCTCGGCGTCGTCGATCGCGCCGAGCAGCCGCACCGCACCGCTCGCGAGGAGCGCGTCCGTGCCGGGCGGGAGGTCCGGGGCGACGCCGGAGTGCTCGGCTCCCCCGACGACCAGGAGGGGCGCCTCGGGCCCCAGCCGCGCGGACAGCGGGACGGCGCGCAGCACGGCCTCGAGGTTCTTGCGGACGTTGAGGCGCCCGACGCACAGCGCGAACGGGAGCCCCGGGTCGATCCCCGCGGGCGGGCGCGGGACGGCGTCGGTCAGGGTACGCGGCACGCCCAGCCCCACGGGCGTGACCGGGCGGCCGGAGCGGCCCTCGATGCGGTCCGCCTCCGTGCGCGACGACGTCGCGACCGCGTCCGCCGCGCGCAGGAGCGGGATCATCGGCGCGAAGTACGCGCGCTCCGTCCGCGAGAACCACTCGGGGTGGTCGCGGAACATCACGTCGTGGACGAACGTCACCGCCGGGACCCGCCCGACCGGCGTGTAGTTGTGGGCGACGACGACGTCGGCGTGGACCGTCCGCGCGAGCCGGCCGAGCTCGACCGCGTTCGACAGCGCGTGCGGGTACAGGCGCGTCCCGATCGTCCGCGCGCCGGGCGGCAGGTCCGACGGCGCAGCACTCTCCCCGCCGCGGACGGCGAGCACGAGCTCGTCCTGCGGGAACCGCTCGTGCCAGTGGTGGATGAGCGCGCGCTGGACCGACCGGTTCGAGAACGGCCCCCGGTCCCACCAGTAGGCGTCGAACAGGACCCGGCGGGGCGGGTCACCGAGGGCCGGGTCACCGAGGGCCGGGTCACCGGCGGCTGCGGCGGGGCGAGGCGCGTCCTGCCGGTCCGCGGCAGCGGCGCGACGGCGCGCGGTCCGCCACGGCCCGGGCGTGCGCCGGGCCGAGAGGTCGCGCGCGAGCTGCTCGTACCCGTCGGCGACGTCGTCCCACGAGTAGTCCTCGGCCCGCTTGCGGTTCGCGCGGCCGCGCTCGATCGTCCCGAGCTCGTCGCGCTCGGCGTCCTCCAGGATCCCGGCGAGGTCGTGCGGGCCGCGGAAGTAGAGGCCGGGGTCGCGCACGACCTCGCGGTTGAAGTCCACGTCGAACGCGACGACGGGCGCGCCGGCGCCGATCGCGCGCAGGAGCGAGGGGTTGGTCCCCCCGACGGAGTGCCCGTGGACGTAGGTGAACGCGGACGCGTAGAGGTCGTCGAGCAGCTCCTGGTCCCACACCGCGCCGAGCAGCCGGACCCGCTCGTCCCCCTGCGCGAGCCGGTCGATCCGGTCGGTGTACTCCGCGGAGTACGGCGCCGAGCCGACGACCACGAGGGGCTTCGTCGCGGCGGACCGCACGTAGCCCTCGACGATCTCCTGCACGTGGTTCTCGGGCTCGAACCGCGCGACGACGAGGTGGTAGCCCTCGGGCTCCAGCCCGAGCTCGGCGACGCGCGCGCCGCGGTCGTCGTCGAGCAACGGGGCGCCGTACGCGATGAGCGACGACGGGACGCCGTACTCGCGCGCGTAGTAGTCCTGGATGCCCCGGGCGTCGGCGATGATCGCGTCGGAGCACCGGACGGCCGTCGTCTCGGCCGCGCGATAGTAGCGGCGGCCCGCGGGGCCCCACTTCGCGCGCCGCCACTCGAGCCCGTCCACGTGGGTCGCGACCGGGATGCGCGCCGCGCGCAGCAGCGGCAGGAACGGGGCGTTGGCCGCGTTGAAGACGAAGGCCGCGTCCGTGCGGTGCGCGACGAGGTGGGCGACGGACAGGCCCGTGTGGCTCAGCGTCTCGAGCGAGCGGCTGCGCAGCGCGCCCGCCGTGACGACCTCCATGCCGAGGTGCTCGCGGACGACGTCCTCGGTGTTCCCCGTGCGCGTGTAGACGCGGACGCGGTGCCCGCGCGCCGCGAGGCGCGAGCCGACCTCCTCGACCGCCGTCTCGAAGCCGCCGTACCTTGCCGGGACGCCGCGCGTGCCCACCATCGCGATGCTCAGCGTCGCCGCCACCGTCACTCCCGCCCTGCCGCCCTGTGCCTTCCTGCGAGGCTAGTGGTGCGCGGGGCCCGTGGGGCCGGGTTCCCGGAGCCTCACCCGGGTGATTTCCCAGGCGGCACGGGGTGGAGGGGCCGTGACGGGCGGGGCTGGTCAGGCGCGGGCGTGGTACTTGCCCTGCGCCGCGAGCAGCCCCTCGGTGAGCACCATCTCGACCGCGTCGGCCGCGTCGTCGAGGAGGAAGGGCAGCTCCTTCGCCTCGGTGCCCTTGAAGTCCTTGAGCACGTAGTCGGCGGTGTCCATGCGGCCGGGCGGACGCCCGACGCCGCCCCGGACCCGCACGTAGTCCTTCGTGCCGAGCGCCTTGGTGATGTCCCGCAGCCCGTTGTGCCCGCCCTCGCCGCCGCCGATCTTCAGCTTGACCGTGCCGAAGGGGATGTCCACCTCGTCGTGGACCACGACCACGTGCTCGGGGTCGATCCCGTAGTACTTCGCGAGCCCCGCCACGGGCCCGCCCGAGACGTTCATGTACGTCGTGGGCTTCGCGAGCACGACGCGCGGCCCGGGACGCCCGCCGGGCAGCATGCCGAGGCGCGCCGCCGCGACGGCGGCCTGCGCGCGCGGGTGCCGCGCGAACCGGGCGCCGGCCCGGCCCGCGAGGACGTCCAGGACCATGTGGCCGAGGTTGTGGCGGTTGCCGGCGTAGCCGGAGCCCGGGTTCCCGAGCCCGACGACGAGCCACGGCTGGTCGCTCATGTGCACCGTTCCTTCGCTGACGTCCTGCACGGTCCCGGCTCCCGACGCGCACGAGGCGTCCGGCACCAGGGTGGCGGACGCGGCCGGCCCCGGCCGGGGCGGGCGGGGGCCGCGCGCGGGGGGGCGGGGCGGGGGGGGGGGCGGGGGCGGGCCGGGCGGCGCGGGCGCGGG
>ERZ1464670.39-NODE-39-length-11043-cov-12.662177_pt1 | contig 11043 bp, 3 predicted proteins | sample MGYA00563975_ERZ1464670 | MGnify/ENA primary metagenome ERZ1464670 (study PRJEB39283, sample SAMN07833605) | human skin metagenome | isolation source: Scalp | host: Homo sapiens | place: India: Bengaluru | collected 2015-06-26 ... | reverse complement strand
CCCCCCCGCTCTGCGCCGCGCGCGGCCGCTGCGCACCCCCGCCCCGCCGCGGCCCGCGCCGCCCCCGCGGCCCGCGGACGCCGGCGGCGCGGCGAGCCGCCGGTCCTCGACGACCCGGGCGACGGGCCGAGCCTCGCGCGCGGCGTCGCGCACGCCCTGTTCGTCCGCCCGGCGTGGGGCGTGGTGGGCGCGGTCCTGTTCCTCGTCACGAGCCTCGTCTCGGCCCAGGGCGCCGTCACCGGCTTCCTCTGGGGCCAGGCGGTCCAGGACCTCGGCTCCGGCTTCCCGGCGCGTCAGCTCGTGCCGCTCGCCGTGCTGCTCGTGGTCGCGCCCCTGTGCCTCGCGTGGGCGCTGTACGTCTACCCGCGCTGGTGGGTCGAGGTGCTGCTGCGCGTGCGCATGGCGGTCATGGCGGGCCAGACCCGTCAGCACCGGCTCACGGCCACGCCGCCCGGCGAGGTCGTCGCCCGGGCCATGGACGCCGACCGGTTCGTCCGGTACGCCGACCGCTGGGTCGACTTCGTCAACGGCCTGCTCTGCCGCTGCGGGCCCTCGCGGCGCAGCGGGTCGAGGCCCGCCCGCGCGGTGCTCCTCGGCGTCATGGTGGTGTGCGCGGAGGCGTCGGCGCTCGGGCGGCCGATCGCCGGGCGGTCGGCGACGCGGTCGTCGGCCGCGCGCGCCCGGTTCGGCCGCGCGCTCGTCTCGGCGCTCGACTCCGCGCGGACGGTGAAGCTCGCCGCCCGCACGCCGCAGGTGCACGCGCACCTGCGCGAGGTGGACGCCGGGCGCGTGCGCGCCGCCGTCTTCGAGCACCGCGTGCAGGCCGCGCTCGACGGCGTCCCGCTCGTCATGATCCAGCTCGGCGTCGTCGCGGCGTGGGCCGGGCTGCTCACCGGGACGTGGGACCTCGCGACGGCGCTCCTCGTCGCCAACGCCGTGACCGGCTTCGGCTGGTTCGGGGTCGTCGCGGGCGCCGTCGTGACCGAGGCGCCCGGCACCCGCTCGTGGCAGCGCGCGACGAGCCGGTTCGCCGCCGGGACGGACCTCATGGACCTGCCGCCCGGCGTCGACCTGCTCACGGGCGCCGCCCCCACGCCCGACCCGGGCCCCCGGCGGCCGCTCGAGCGGATCGACCTGGACGGCGTGACCGCGCTGCACGACGACGGCACGATCGGTGTCCAGGACGTCGACCTGTCCGTCGGCCGCGGCGAGCTCGTCCTGCTGCTCGGGCAGGTCGGCGCGGGCAAGTCGAGCCTGCTCTCGGCGCTCGCGGGCCTCATGGAGCACACGGGCCGCATCCGCTGGAACGGCACGGACGTCGTCGACGCCCAGACGTTCCTGCGGCCGGGCCAGGTCGCGCACGTCGCGCAGGTGCCGCGCGTGCTGTCGGGGACGTTCGCGGACAACGTGCGGCTCGGCCACGAGCGCGACGTCCACGGGCCCGTCGCGGCCGCGCGTCTCGAGCGGGACGTCGTCGAGGCGGGCGGGCACGAGGCGCTCGTCGGGCACCGCGGCGTCCGGCTCTCGGGCGGCCAGGTCCAGCGGCTCGCCCTGGCGCGGGCGCTCGCGACCGACGCCGAGCTCCTGCTGGCCGACGACGTCTCCAGCGCGCTCGACGCGGCGACGGAGATCGAGCTGTGGGAGTCGCTGCGCGAGCGGGGGACCACGGTCGTCGGCGCGACGTCCAAGCGCGCCGCGCTCGCCCGGGCGCTCCGCGGGGTCGTGCTCGCCGAGGGCCGGCTCGCCGCCGTCGGGCGGTGGTCCGAGCTCGCCCCGCGCTGGGGCCATCTCGCGGGCTGACCACCGCGACCTCCCGGACCCGGGGCCGCCCCCGTCAGGACCTCCTGAGCGGGGCGACCCCGGGGTCGTCGTGTCCGGGCAGCGGCATGGCACGGCACGAAGTGCGGAGTTTGCCGAACCTTGCTGCAAGTTACTGCAACCAGTACAGTGCGGCTCAGCCGTACGCTGAGAAAGCCGCGGTCGACGTCGCCCGCTGCTGGTCCCGTCGTCCGCGTCCTTGCCGGCACCTGCCTGCTCACGCCTGCGGTCCCGCACCAGCCACCGGACGAGGGAGTCCTCATGACCTCCACGCCGCGACGTCGCCGCGTCCCGCGCACACCGTCGCCCCACCCATCCGACACCACGCCCCGCCGCACGCGCGGGGCCCGCACGACGGCGTCGGTCACCGCCGTCGCGCTCGCCACCTCCGGCCTGGCGGGCGTCACGCTCGCCGCGTTCGCCGCCCCCGCCGCGGGGGCCGACGAGCGCACGCTCGCCCTCGTGGGCGACCTCCAGTCCGAGCTCGGCTGCCCCGCCGACTGGGACCCCGCGTGCGCGGCGACCGAGCTCGCGCCCACCGACGCCGCCGGCGTCTGGTCCGCCGACTTCGAGGTGCCCGCGGGCACCTACGAGTACAAGGTCGCCTACGACGACGCCTGGGACGAGGCGTACGGGCGCGAGGGCAGCCAGGACAACGCGCCCCTCGTGCTCGGCGGCGACGCGACCGTGCGCGTCACGTTCGACGAGTCGACCCACCGCATCGCGCTCACGCCGCTCGGGCTCGCGGGCGGCTACGACGAGGCGCAGGACGCCGACCTCGTGGTGCCCCCCGTGCGCCAGCCCGGGTCGGACGAGCGCTTCTACTTCGTCATGACCGACCGGTTCGCGAACGGCGACCCGTCGAACGACACGGCGGGGCTCGGCGACGACCCCCTCGTCTCCGGCTTCGACCCGACGAACAAGGGCTTCTACCAGGGCGGCGACATCGCGGGCCTGCGGCAGAACCTCGACTACGTCGAGGGCCTCGGCACGACGGCGATCTGGCTCACGCCGTCGTTCAAGAACCAGCCGGTCCAGGGCACGGGCGCCGACGCGTCGGCGGGCTACCACGGCTACTGGATCACCGACTTCACGCAGATCGACCCGCACCTCGGCACGAACGCCGAGCTCGAGGCGCTCATCGACGAGGCGCACGACCGCGGGATCAAGGTCTACTTCGACATCATCACGAACCACACGGCCGACGTGATCGACTACGAGGAGAAGCAGTACTCGTACGTCGACCAGGCCACGTCGCCGTACCGCGACGCCGAGGGCACCGTGTTCGACCCGGCGGACCACGCGGGCACCGGCGACTTCCCGGCGCTGGACGCCGCGACGTCGTTCCCCTACACGCCGGTCGTCCCCGCGGGCAAGGAGGACCTCAAGGTCCCGGCCTGGCTCAACGACCCGACGCTGTACCACAACCGCGGCAACTCGACGTGGACCGGGGAGTCCGTGACGTACGGGGACTTCGACGGACTCGACGACCTCATGACCGAGCACCCGACGGTCGTCGACGGGTTCGTCGACGTCTACCAGGACTGGATCGACCTCGGCATCGACGGCTTCCGCATCGACACCGTCAAGCACGTGAACTTCGAGTTCTGGGAGACCTGGACCACCGAGGTCCTCGACTACGCGCACGCGCAGGGCAAGGACGACTTCTTCATGTTCGGCGAGGTGTACGACGCCGACGCGGCGAAGCTCTCGCCCTACGTGCGCAAGACGGACATGAGCTCGACGCTGGACTTCACGTTCCAGTCCGCCGCGACGAGCTTCGCGAGCGGCAACAGCGCCAAGGGCCTCGCGTCGCTCTTCGCGAGCGACGACATGTACACGACGCCCACGACGAACGCGCAGGCGCTGCCGACGTTCCTCGGCAACCACGACATGGGCCGCGTCGGGTACATGCTCGCGAGCACGGACGACCCGCTCGCGCGCGACGAGCTCGCGCACGACCTCATGTACCTGACCCGCGGGCAGCCGGTCGTGTACTACGGCGACGAGCAGGGCTTCGCGGGGAAGGGCGGCGACAAGGACGCGCGCCAGACCCTGTTCGCGACCCAGGTCGACGAGTACGCCGACCAGCCGCTCGTCACCGGCGAGCAGGCGGGCAGCGTCGACCGCTTCGGCACGGACGCGCCGCTCTACGCGCACATCGCCGAGCTCGCCGCGCTGCGCGAGGCGCACCCGGCGCTGGCCGACGGCGCCCAGGTGGAGCGCTACGTCGAGAACGGCGCGGGCGTGTACGCGTTCAGCCGCGTCGACCGCGAGGAGAAGGTCGAGCACCTCGTCGCGCTGAACAATGCGGCGCAGGAGCGGACGGCGACGTTCACGACCCTCACGCCCGGCGCCTCGTACGAGGTGCTCTACGGCGAGCAGGCCGCCCCCGTCACCGCCGATGCGGACGGCGTCGTCACGCTGACCGTCCCGGCGACGGGCACGGTCGTGCTGCGGGCCGACCGCGAGGTCGGCGCGGACTCCCCGCGCCCCAGCCCCCTCCCCGTCCCCCCGGCCGGGGGCGCGGTCACGCGCGCCGCGCCGGCGACCGCCACCGGCGACCCGGACGCGGGGGCCGAGACGTCGTTCGCGTGGCGCGAGGTCGGGAGCGCCGAGTGGCACCCGCTCGGCACCGCGGAGGACACGGCGCCGCGCGTCTTCCACGACGTCGCGGGCCTCGCGGACGGCACGCTCGTCGAGTACCGCGCGGTGACGACCGACGCCGACGGCGACCGCGCCGCCGCGTCCACGTTCGCGAGCGTCGGGGTCGACGTGAGCGGGGTCGTGGGCGAGGAGCCCGAGCCCGAGATCGACCTCGTGACCGTGCCCGGCAGCCACAACGCGGCCATGGGCTGCGCGGGCGACTGGGCCCCGGGCTGCGAGGCCGCGAAGCTCACGAAGCGCGCGGACGGCGTCTACGCGGGCACGTTCGACGTCCCCGCCGGGACGTACGAGTACAAGGTCGCGATCAACGGGTCGTGGACCGTGAACTACGGCGTCGGCGGTGTGCAGGACGGCACCAACGCGACGTACACGACGGCCGGCGGCCCGGTGACGTTCTACTGGGACCCGGTGAGCAAGGACTTCTCGAGCACCGCGCAGGGACCGATCGTCACGCTCGCGGGCTCGTTCCAGGACCAGGTCGGCTGCCCCGGCTCGTGGGCGCCCGACTGCCTGGCGTCCTGGCTCAAGGACCCGGACGGCGACGGCGTCTACACCTGGTCGACCGACCGCCTCGCGGCCGGCGCGTACGAGGGCAAGGTCGCGCACGGCCTGAGCTGGGCCGAGAACTACGGCGTCGGCGGCGCGCGCGACGGGGCGAACTACCAGTTCTCCGTCGGCGACGGCGAGCTGGTCACGTTCTCCTACGACCTCGCGTCCCACGTCCTGACGATCGACGTCGCGAACCCGCCGCTCCCCGGCACCGGCCAGCAGGCCGCGCACTGGGTGCGCGAGGGCGTCGTCGCCTGGCCGGGCGACCTCGGCACGGGCGACGAGTGGACCCTGTGGTCCGCCCCCGAGGGCGGGCTCTCGGTCACCCCGGGCGGCGCCGACGGCGAGGTGCAGGCCCCGGAGGGCACGGCGTCGTACACGCTCCAGGTCGACCCGTCGGGCCTGCCCGACGACGTCGCGGCCGAGTTCCCGGCGCTGGCCGGGCACACCGCGCTGCGCGTGCTCGACGACGGCGAGCCGCTCGACCGCGCGGAGGTCGAGGCAGCGCTCACGGGCCAGCTCCTCGTCACCCGGGCCGACGGCGGCGCGCTCTCGGCCGCGTCCTCGGCGACCAGGTCGTCGACGCCGCGCGGCACCTGGGCCCCGGTCGCGGCCGCGCGCGCGCCGACGGCGAGCCGCTCGACCGCGCGGAGGGCGCGGCAGCGCTCACGCGCCAGCTCCTCGTCACCCGGGCCGACGGCGGCGCGCTCACGGCCGCGACCGGTGTCCAGGTGCCGGGCGTCGTCGACGACCTGTTCGCCGAGGACGCGGCCGAGCGCGAGCTCGGCGTCTCGTGGCACGCCAACGGCAAGTGGGCGTCGTTCGCGCTGTGGGCGCCGACGGCGAAGGCCGTCTCGGTGCTCGCGTGGCCCGCGGGGGCGTCGCTCGACGACGACCCGCGCCGGTTCGAGGCCGCCCGCCAGGCCGACGGCACGTGGACCCTCGACGGCAAGGCGGCCGACAAGAAGCTCGGCGGCGCGGCCGTCGGCTGGAAGGGCGCGCGCTACCTCTACGAGGTGCAGGTCTACGTCCCGAGCACGGGGAAGGTCGAGACGAACGTCGTCACCGACCCGTACTCGGTGGGTCTCACGCTCGACTCCACGCACTCGGTGGCCGTCGACCTCGACGACCCCGCGTTCCGCCCGAGCGCCTGGGAGGGCACGCCCGCCCCGGTCGTCGAGCGGTCGGTCGACCAGACGATCTACGAGCTCCACGTCCGGGACTTCTCGATCTCCGACGAGACGGTCCCGGCGGAGCGGCGCGGCACGTACCTCGCGTTCGCGGAGAAGGACTCGGCCGGCATGACGCACCTGCGCGAGCTCGCGGACGCGGGCGTCACCACGGTGCACCTGCTCCCGACGTTCGACATCGCGTCGATCCCCGAGGACCGCGCGGCCCAGGCCACGACCGGTGACCTCACCGGGTTCGCGCCCGACTCGCCCGAGCAGCAGGCCGCGGTCGCGGCGGTGCAGGCGCAGGACGGCTTCAACTGGGGCTACGACCCGTGGCACTTCAGCACGCCGGAGGGGTCGTACGCCCTCGACGCGGACGGCGGCGCGCGCGTGGCCGAGTTCCGCACCATGGTCGGCTCGCTCCACGGTGCCGGGCTGCAGGTCGTGCTCGACCAGGTGTTCAACCACACCGCCGCGAGCGGGCAGGACGCGAAGTCCGTCCTCGACAAGGTCGTGCCGGGCTACTACCACCGGCAGAACCCGACCACCGGCTCCGTCGAGACGAGCACGTGCTGCCAGAACGTCGCGACCGAGCACGCGATGGCGGGCAAGCTCATGGTCGACTCGGTCGTCACGTGGGCGAAGGACTACCGCGTCGACGGGTTCCGGTTCGACCTCATGGGCCACCACTCGAAGCAGAACATGCTCGACGTCCGGGCCGCGCTCGACGAGCTCACGCTCGCCGAGGACGGCGTCGACGGGAAGTCCGTCTACCTGTACGGCGAGGGCTGGGACTTCGGCGAGGTCGCGGGCAACGCGCTGTTCGAGCAGGCCACGCAGGGCCAGCTCGGCGGCACGGGCATCGGGACCTTCTCCGACCGGCTGCGCGACGCCGTGCACGGCGGCTCGCCCGTCGACGGCGCCACGACGTTCACGCAGGGCTTCGGCACGGGCCTCGCGACCGACCCGAACGGGCAGCCCGCCCGGGCGGGGGAGCCGGGGACCGTGAACGACGGGTCCGCGGACGAGCTCGCCGACCTCGGTCACCAGACCGACCTCGTGCGCCTCGGCCTCGCGGGCAACCTGCGCGACTACACGCTCGTCACGTCGACGGGCGAGGAGAAGCGCGGCGACGAGATCGACTACCGCGGGGCGCCGGCCGGCTACGCCGACTCGCCCGAGGAGGTCGTGACCTACGTCGACGCGCACGACAACGAGACGCTGTTCGACCTGCTCGCGCTCAAGCTCCCGGCCGACACGCCGATGGACGAGCGCGTGCGCATGAACACGGTCTCGCTCGCGACCGCGGCGCTCTCCCAGACGCCGTCGTTCTGGCACGCGGGCACGGACCTGCTGCGGTCGAAGTCGCTCGACCGCAACAGCTACGACTCGGGCGACTGGTTCAACGCGATCGACTGGACCGGTCAGGACAACGGGTTCGGCAAGGGCCTGCCGATGGCGGCCGACAACGAGGACAAGTGGCCGCTCATGGCCCCGCTCCTCGCGAACCCGGCGCTCAAGCCGTCGCCCGACGACATCGCCACCGCGTCGGCGCAGGCGCAGGACCTCCTGCGGCTGCGGCACTCGACCGAGCTGTTCCGGCTCGGCGACCCGGAGCTGATCCGGGAGAAGGTCACCTTCCCGGGTGCCGGGACGGACCAGGTCCCGGGCGTCGTGGCGATGGCGGTGGACGACACCGTCGGCACCGACGTCGACCCCGCGCTCGACGGGCTCCTCGCCGTCTTCAACGCCTCCCCGGACGAGGTCACCGTCCCGCTGTCCGCGCTCGCGGGCCGCGAGTACGTGCTCTCGCCCGTGCAGCAGGAGGGGAGCGACGACGTCGTGCGCGGCACCACGTGGGACGCGGCCACCGGCACGGTGACCGTCCCCGGGCGGTCCGTCGCCGTCCTGGTGCAGCCGCAGGCCGGGGCGGAGCTGCCCGTGTCCGTCGACGTGCAGACGCGCTGCCTCGCGGGCAAGGCGTACGTCGCGGTCCGGGCGACGAACGACGGCGCCGTGCCGGTGGACGTCCGGCTCGCCACGCCGTTCGGCGAGAAGCAGGTCGCGGACGTCGCGCCCGGCAAGCACGTCTACCAGTCGGTCGCGACGCGCCCGCAGGAGGTCGCGGCCGGCCAGGCCCCGGTGACCGCCCCCGCGGTGGTCGACGGCGAGGAGGTCACCTCGACCTTCACCGTCGAGCACGAGGGAGCCACCTGCTCCTGAGCCGACCGCCGAGGTAGGACGACCCGCCGAGGTAGAGCCCTGGTCATCGCCAGGGCTCTACCTCGGCCTACCCGGTTCTCGCTCGGCTCACCAGGGCTCTACCTCGGCGCACCCCGGTCGGCGTCGTTCTCTCCGGGGCTGGTGCTAGCGTCGCGAGCCGTGACCACCTCGCCCTCGTCCGCCGTCCGCCCGACGGCGGGTCTCGTCTTCCGTCCGGCCGTCGCCGCCGACCTGCCCCGGGTGGTCGAGCTCATCGCCGACGACGCGATCGCGCGCGCCCGCACCGGCGAGGTCGGCCCGGAGCACGAGGCGGCGTTCGCCGCGATCGACGCGGACCCGAACAACGCCCTGGTGGTCGTGGAGCGCGACGGCGAGGTCGTGGGCACCATGCAGCTCACCGTGGTCCCCGGGATCTCCCGCGGCGGCGCGTCGCGGCTGCTGGTCGAGGCCGTCCGGGTCGACCGGCGGCTGCGGGGCCAGGGCGTCGGTCGCGCGATGATGGCGTGGGCGCACGCGTGGGGCGTCGCGCGAGGCTGCGCGCTCGCCCAGCTCACGTCCGACAAGCGACGCACGGACGCCCACCGGTTCTACCGGTCGCTCGGTTACGAGCAGTCGCACGAGGGCTTCAAGCGCCCGCTCCCACCTCGCTAGGCCCGCTCCCACCTCGCGAGGCCCGGACGGCCGGCACCGCCGCGGCCGCCGCGGTGGACCCCGCCGGTCGGCAGCGCTGTGCGCTCTCGCCTGAAAGCGCTCTCAGGCAGTCACGTCGGGCTCGCGTGGGCCAGCCCGCACGGGTGCGCGCTCACATCCGGGGCATATGTCTGCGCTGTCATAGGACCAAGGTCGCTATTCGATCACAGTTCGCCCCGGCCTTGCGTTCAGGAGTTGACGCCAAGATCGCGACGGGCATAGCGTCGGGCCCGCTCGGACGGCGCTGAGGGTGTCCGGGTCCGCGGGGCACAGGTGCCCCGCGCGCTGTCCTCGGCAGGAGGAGGTCCGATGACGGACGAGCGCGTGATCCTCGAGATGCGGGGCATCACCAAGGAGTTCCCGGGCGTGCGCGCCCTCGACGACGTCAACCTGCGCGTCCGCGCAGGGGAGATCCACGCGATCTGCGGGGAGAACGGCGCCGGCAAGTCGACGCTCATGAAGGTGCTCTCGGGCGTGTACCCGCACGGCACGTACACGGGCGACATCTACTACGAGGGTGCCGAGGTCCGGTTCAAGGACATCCGCTCGAGCGAGCAGGCGGGCATCGTCATCATCCACCAGGAGCTCGCGCTCATCCCGGAGCTCTCGATCACCGAGAACATCTTCCTCGGCAACGAGGTCAAGGGGTCGTTCGGCATCGACTGGGGCGTGGCGCGGCGCCGGGCGGAGGAGCTCATGGCCCGCGTCGGGCTCCAGGAGTCGCCCGACGCCCAGATCAAGAACATCGGTGTCGGCAAGCAGCAGCTCGTGGAGATCGCCCGCGCGCTGGCGAAGGACGTGCGGCTGCTCATCCTCGACGAGCCGACGTCCGCGCTCAACGAGGAGGACTCGGAGCACCTGCTCGACCTGCTGCGCGGCCTGCGCTCCCGCGGCATGACGAGCATCATCATCTCCCACAAGCTCAACGAGATCGAGGCCATCGCGGACTCGATCACGATCATCCGCGACGGCCGCTCGATCGAGACGCTCGACGTGAAGCACGACGCCGTCGACGAGGACCGCATCATCCGCGGCATGGTTGGCCGGTCGCTCGAGTCGCGCTTCCCCGACCACACCCCGTCGATCGGCGAGACCTTCTTCGAGGTCGAGGGGTGGACCGTCGAGCACCCCGAGGTGCCCGGCCGCCTCGTGTGCAAGGGGTCGACCTTCCACGTGCGACGCGGTGAGATCGTCGGCTTCGCCGGGATCATGGGCGCGGGGCGCACCGAGCTCGCGCGCTCGATCTTCGGGCGCACCTACGGGCGCTACCTCTCGGGCGTCGTCCGCATCGACGGGCGCGAGGTCTCCATGCCCACGGTGCTCTCGGCGATCGAGAACCGCATCGCGTACGTCCCCGAGGACCGCAAGTCCCTCGGCCTCAACCTGCTCGACACGATCCTGGGCACGATCCAGTCGGCGAACCTGCCGCGCATCGCGAAGGCCGGCGTCATCGACCGCGACGCGGCGTTCGTCGCGGCGGAGGGCTACCGCAAGGCGTTCTCCATCAAGGCGCCGAGCGTGCACGAGGGCGTCGCGAAGCTCTCCGGCGGCAACCAGCAGAAGGTGCTGCTCGCCAAGTGGATGTACACCGAGCCGGAGCTCCTCATCCTCGACGAGCCGACGCGCGGGATCGACGTCGGCGCCAAGTACGAGATCTACGGGCTCGTCCAGAAGCTCGCGGACGCGGGCCGCGGCGTGGTCGTCATCTCGTCGGAGCTGCCCGAGCTGCTCGGGCTGTGCGACCGCATCTACACCGTCTTCGAGGGGCGCATCACCGGTGAGGTCTCCCGGGCCGACGCGACCCAGGAGGGGCTCATGCGGCTCATGACCGGGACGCAGAGCGACGCGCCCGCCGACGCGGCCGGGCGCCGGCGGGCCCCCCGCCGCCCCCCCCCGGGGGGGGCGGGGGCGGGCCCCCGGGGGG
>ERZ1464670.36-NODE-36-length-11072-cov-12.616229_pt1 | contig 11072 bp, 12 predicted proteins | sample MGYA00563975_ERZ1464670 | MGnify/ENA primary metagenome ERZ1464670 (study PRJEB39283, sample SAMN07833605) | human skin metagenome | isolation source: Scalp | host: Homo sapiens | place: India: Bengaluru | collected 2015-06-26 ... | reverse complement strand
TGATCCGCCCGGAGATGTGCGGCTCGAGCGCACCGTAGTCGTAGGACAGCTCGGGGAGAGTGTAGACAGGCATGGTTCCTCAGGTTCCTTCCGTCGGTATGCAGCCACGCTAGGACCTCGACCACGGTTGAGGTCAAGGAGGGCGCGCTGTGATCTTGCAGGTCGGACGGGTCGTCCCGCCCGTCGAACGACTGCGCCGAGCACGCGGTCCGCGACCGCGTGGGCCCCTTTCCGGTCGCTCGTCCCGTGCTCGACGGACGGTGGTCGGCCAGGGGGCCGGGGTCCGAATCCGTTGGGCTTGGGGGCTCCTCGTCGGGCACGATGGACGGATGCCCGACGACGCCCGCACCGGCCTGCGCGTGACGACCGCACTGGTCGTCCCCGAGGCGGAGCTGTCGTGGCGGTTCTCGCGCTCGTCCGGCCCCGGCGGGCAGGGCGTCAATACGACGGACTCGCGCGTCGAGCTGTCGTGGGACGTCGCCCGGTCGGCGGTGCTCACCGACGCCCAGCGCGCGCGCCTGCTCGACCGGCTGGGTCGCCGCGTCGTCGGGGGCGTCGTCCCGGCCGCGGCGCCCGACCCCCGGGACCCGCCGCGCACCCGCGCGCCGGCGCGCACCCGGCGCGCCGCGCTCCTGGCCGCGGCCGTCGCGCCGCCCGGGCCGTCACGGCGGGCGACGCGGCCCACGCGCGGGTCCGTCGAGCGGCGGATCGCCGCCAAGAAGCGGCGGACCGACGTCAAGCGCCTGCGCCGCCCGCCGCAGGACTGACCGGGCGGGCACGCCTCACCGACCACGACCCTGCGCGCGGTCGAGCACGAGCCTCCTGTCGTCCTCGACGCGAGAGCGACAGCAACCTCGTGGTCGGCGGGGTCAGAGGCGGCGCGCGAGCTCCGGGTAGTCCACCACGAGACCGTCGGCGTCGACGGTGAGGTCGGCCGTGAAGTCGCGCGTCGCGCTCGTGTACCTGACGACGCCCTGCCCGGTCGCGGGGTCGAGCGGCTCGCGCGCCGCGTAGACCTGGTCGCTGCGCAGGACGCGCAGCGACGGCACCTCGACCCAGGCCATCACGAGGTGCGTCTCGTGCGCCGGCGGGTCGTCCCCGAGCAGGCCGAGCCGCAGGATCGGCATCGTGTTCGTCACCGGGCAGAGCGCGATGTCGCAGTCCAGCGCCCTGTCGAGCGTGGCCGGGTCCTCCACCCCGGGCGCGGCCAGGCCCGACGGCGGCGTCCCCGCCTCGCGCACGTCGGCCCGCCACGCGCCGTCGGGCATCCGGACGAGGTCGAGGTGCCGCGACCACCCGAGGCCCCGCACCGACACGTCGAGGTGCTCCGTGACCCAGCCCGGCCCGGTGCGCAGCGCCCACGCGTCGCGTAGGTGGTGGCGCGCGACGTGCCGAGCGCGGCCAGACGGTCGCCGCGGACGGTGACCGTCGCCGCCTCGAGGCGGTCGGGGTCGTCGTCCCAGCCGGTCCATGCGACGTGCCTCGTCCGTGGGCTCACGCCGGTCAGTGTGGGCCGAAAAGCCGGTGCCCGCGCGGCGAGCGCGTGGCAGGGTCGCGCCATGACCTCTCGTATCTCCCACACCACGTTCGACGCGCGGGACGCCTACGCGCAGTCCGTCTTCTGGGCCCAGGTGCTCGGGTACACCGACGTGCCCGGCGACCCGAACCTCCCCGGCCACGAGGAGTGCATGATCGTCCCGCCGGCCGACGCGACGACGCCCGCCGAGAGCCGCGGGCGCGTCCTGTTCGTCGAGGTGCCCGACGACAAGCAGCTGAAGAACCGCGTCCACCTCGACCTGCGGCCCACCGACGGGTCGCGCGAGGAGGAGGTCGAGCGCCTGCTCGCGCTCGGCGCGACCCAGGTCGCCGACCGCCGCACGCCCGACGGCGGCGGCTGGGTCGTCCTCGCCGACCCGGAGGGCAACGAGTTCTGCATCCCCCGCCCCGACGCCACCCACGCGGCGCCCGCCGACCGCTAGGCGCACGCGCGCTGGCGGTGTGGGCCGTCTTTCCCCGTCGTGATACGGCGCCCCCGAGGTCGCCGATCGCTTCCCGCTGCGGGCGGACGCCTTGGGCCGGTCCCGGTGTCGCACCCCGGCGCGTACCCTCGGGTCGTCTCAGGGGAAGGTGGCCACATGGTCGGTCAGGTGTTCGTCGACGAGAGCAAGGCACGGGAGTACCTGCTCGTCGCAGCCGTGGTGCTGCCCGGCTCGATGAACACGGCGCGAAAGGTCGTCCGCGACCTCACGATGCCCCGCCAGCCGCGCATCCACATGAAGCGGGAGAGCGACGCCCGTCGCCGGAAGATCCTCGAAGCGTTCGTCGGACTGGCCCCTGAGGTGACGGTCTACCGGGCAGGAACTGCGTACCGGACGGAGCTCGAACGGCGCGAGAGGTGCCTGCGCGCCCTCGTCGAGGACATCGCCCGCGACCGGCGCACGCACCTCTGCCTCGAGCGGGACGAGAGCTTGGTCCAGCGTGACCGCAGACACCTCATCGAGGCCACCCGAGCGGCCGGGTGCTCGGAGAGCCTGGCGTACCGGCACGAGAGCGCGGCCGCCGAACCGCTGCTAGCGCTGCCCGACGCGATCGCCTGGGCCTGGGCGAGGGGCACCTCCTGGCGCCAGCGGTGCGAGCCCGTGGTGAACCGGGTCGTCGATCTCTAGCACCGAGCCCGGACAGCGCGAGACCCGAGCGCCACGACCATCCGGACGGGTCTCGGGTCCACTTCCCGACGCTCAGCGCGACGGGCTCGTTCCAGGATAGTGGCGGATGCCCCGGCGGGCAACGGTCTCGTCAGCGGTCGGTCATCCGGATCCAGCCGCGCTGCGCGGCCCGGACGCCGGCCTCGAACCGGCTGGTGGCGCCGAGCCGTCCCATGAGGCCGGCGGCGTGACGGCGCACGGTGCGGGGCGAGACGCCGAGCCGGACGGCGACGGCGGTGTCGGTCTTGCCCTCGGCGAGCAGCCGCAGCAGCGTGTCCTCGCTCGGGGCGAGGGCGTCGCCGTCGGGCCGTGCGCGGTCCCACTCGGACTCGGCGAGGGCGCGGAGCGCGGCGACGGCGTCGCGGTCGGTCACGGCGCGCGTGCGCCCGGGGCGCGCCACGAGCACGACGGTGTCGTCGAGGGCGACGAGCGACACCGGGAGGGAGGTCGCGACCCGTCGCTCGACCGCGGGGGCGCCGCCGCTCACGTCACCGGGCCGACCCGTTGCACGACCGGGGCCGCCGTCCTGCGCGGGCGTGCCGTCCGTGACCTCGCCGCGACCGACACCGAGCATCACGACGCGGAGGCGTGCGGCGTGGCGGGCGCGCTCGCGGACCCGGAGCCACAGGGGCTCCGGGCAGGTCTCGCTGCCGTCGTCGAGGACGAGCACGTCGTGCGCGCGGCGCAGCGCGAAGGCCCGCGCGGAACGGCGGGCCCCGAGGACCGGGTCCCGCTCCGTTGAGGTCACGCCGTGTGACTGTAGTCGACCCCGGCAACGGTCCCGGGCCGTCCCGCGGTGCGGACCGATGTGACGGGTTGCGGTCGAGAGAAGGCATTTGTCCTCTTCCGGCCACGTGAGTTTGTTTACACCGCGAGCAACCGCTGCGAGGCTTCCCCCGGACCGCCGGGGTGGGGCGTGTGCTTCCTGGCGTCCGCGTGCGTCGGGACGGTCCCGGCGCCGGCGAGCAGGGGGCGACGTGGGCGTGCTGCCGGACGACCGGACTCTCGTGGACCTCGTCCGCGACCACGTGCGCGAGCGCCCGGACCACCCCGCGGTCGTCGTCGTGCCGGAGGTGGGGGAGCGGCGGACGCTCACCTACGCCGAGCTCGACGCGCAGGCGGCGGCGCTCGCGGCCCGCCTCGCTGCCCGCCACGAGACCGGTGACCGCGCGCTGGTCCTCTACTCCGCCACCGCGTCGTTCGTCGTCGGGCTCCTCGCGTGCTTCTCCGCCGGGCTGGTGCCCGTCCCGTCCCCCCTCCCGGGCGGGCAGGCGTACCAGCGCGAGCGCGTGCGCGGGATGCTCGCGGACTGCGACGCCGCCGTCGTCCTCGTCGACCCGACCGCCGCGATCGAGACGACGGAGCGGGCCGCGCCGCTGCGACGTGCCGACGGCGGCCCGGGCGCCGTCACCGTGGTCGACGGCGCGACGGACGGCCCGGCGCGGCGGGACCGCCCGGGCCCGCAGGACGTCGCGTTCCTCCAGTACACCTCCGGGTCCACGAGCAGCCCCAAGGGCGTCGTGGTCACGCACGCGAACGTGCTGCACCACCACCACGCCTTCACCACGACGCTCGGCCTCGTCCCAGACGACGTCTTCTGCAGCTGGCTCCCGGGGTACCACGACTTCGGCCTCGTCGGGATGCTGCTCGTGCCGCTCGGTCTCGGGGCGACGGCGGTCGTCGTGCCCTCGACGTCGTTCCTCAAGCGCCCCGTCCGCTGGCTCTCCGCCATCACCGAGACAGGGGCGACCGTCACGGCGTCGCCGAACTTCGGCTACGACCAGTGCGCGCGGCGCGTGCGCGACGACCAGCTCGCCGAGCTCGACCTGTCCCGCCTGCGCTGGGCGCTCGGCGGCGCCGAGCCGGTCGACCCGGCCGTCCTCGACGCGTTCACGCGCCGGTTCGAGCCCGTGGGCTTCCGCGGGTCCGCGCACGGCCCGGGCTTCGGCCTCGCGGAGGCGACGCTGACGGCCACGTACCCCGACAGGCGGCTCCCGCTCGTCGTCACGGCGGACGAGACGGCGCTCGCCGACGGCCGCCTGGTCGTGACGGAGGAGGCGACGTACCTGTCCGCCCTCCCCGACGCTGCGGCGGTCGAGGGGCCGGGCGCGCGCCTCGTGTGCTGCGGCGTGCCGAGCGGGGTAGAGCTGCGGGTCGTGGACGGCGAGGGCGCCCCCCGCCCGGCCCGCCCGCGCGGCCCCGCCAGGCGCCGCGTCCGCTGCGCCGCGGGCGGGCACTGGCGCGCCGCGGCGGCGCCCGCGCCGGCGGAGACCTTCGGCGCCGTCGCCGCGGACGGCACGGGCCCGTGGCTGCGGACCGGCGACCTGGGGGCCCTGCACGGCGGCCAGCTCGTCGTCACGGGCCGTATCAAGGAGCTCCTCATCGTCGCGGGGCGCAACCTCTACCCGTACGACCTGGAGCGCGAGCTGCGCCGCCTGCACCCCGGGGCCGAGGGCCGCCCGGGCGCGGTGTTCGAGGCGGACGGCCGACCGGGAACGCTGTGCGCGGTCCAGGAGTTCCGCCCCACGCCGGGCGCCCGGGCGGGCGGGGCGGCGAGCGCCGAGGAGGAGCTGGACGCCGTCGTCCGGCAGATGGCGGCCCACCTCGCGACGGTCTCGGGCGCCGCGGTGCACGACGTCGTCCTCGTGCGTCCCGGCCAGGTGCCGCGGACCACGAGCGGCAAGATCCAGCGCGGCCGGGCGCGCGACCTGCACGGCCGGGGCGACCTGGCCGCGCTCCACTCCCTGCGCGCGGCCCGGGAACGCGCGCACCCCGAGCTCGCAGGGACCCGATCATGACCGCACCCCGCCCCGACGCCTTCGACGACCTCGTGCTGCGCCACGTCGCCACCGCGCTCGGCGTCGCCCCCGCCGACGTTGACCCGGGGGCCGACCTCGCCGGGCTCGGTCTCGGCTCGGTCCAGGTGCTGGCGCTGCTCGGCGACCTGGAGGACGTCCTCGGCGTCGACCTCGACCCGGAGGCCGTCGTCGACAACCCGACGCCCCGCGCGCTCGCGGTGCACCTGCGCAGCGTCGTCGACGTCCCCGGGACGGCGGCATGACGACCCTCGTCGACGTCGGCGCGCACGTGCCCGCGACGCGCGTGCCGATCCGGGACCTCGCCGACGAGCTCGGCCTCGACCACCTCGAGCTCGGCGTGTTCGAGCGGTTCTTCGGGCTGCGCGAGGTGTGCACGGCGCCGGGGCAGACCCTCACCGACCTGCTCGTCGCCGCGGCGCGCGCCGTGCCCGGGCTCGCGGGCAACGAGCACCGCGTCCGGTACGTGCTGGGGGCGCGGACCATCGCGACGGTCGCCCCGGTCGGGATGAACCCCCTGCACGACGCCGCGACGCGCCTGGGTCTGGACCACGCGGTCGTGTGGACGCTCACCCAGCACGCGTGCGCGTCGGCGCTGCTCGCGGTCGACCTGGCGGGGCGCCTCCTCGCGTCGGACGGCGACCCGGACGCGCTCGCGCTCGTGCTCACGGGCGAGAAGGCGTTCAGCCCGGGCTCCCGGCTCATCGAGGGCACGACGATCATGGGCGAGGGCACGGCGGCGTGCCTCGTCGCGGCGTCAGGCCCGGCAGGCTCGTCCGCCGACGGGCCCGCGTCGGGCAGCCCCGTGCTCGCCTACGCGACCCGCACGCTGGGCGAGTACCACCAGGTGCCGCTCCCCGAGGACCTCGCGAGCCCGTTCGGCGTCGCGTACACCGAGGTGCTCGCCGAGGTCGTGCTGGAGGCCGTCGAGCGCGCGGGCCTCACGCTGAACGACCTCGCGCTGGTCCTGCCGCACAACGTCAACCGCGTGTCCTGGCGGCGGCTGTGCGCGCGTCTCGGCCTCCCGCTCGCGCGCGTCCGGCTGGACGACGTCCCGGTGACCGGGCACTGCTTCGGGGCGGACTCGTTCATCGGCTACGCCGCCGCGCGCGCCGAGGGCCGGCTGCGGCCCGGCGACCCGTTCCTCATGGTCGCCGTCGGGCTGGGCGCCACGTTCTCCGCCATGGTCCTGCGCCACGAGGCCTCGGAGGGCTCCGGGCTCTCCGAGGACTCCGACGGCGCCACGGCCCACGACACGAAGGAGCAGGCATGACGGTCGACCAGGTGACGGGGACCGCCCCGCAGACCACCACGGCGGCCGGCCGCGAGCCGTTCCTCGCGCGGACGAAGCGCGCGCTCGCGGGCGCGCCCGACGCGCCGCTCGTCCTGCTGGGGAACGTCGAGGTCGAGGACGCGTGGGCGGCCGGGGAGGTCGGCCTGCCCGCCGTCGGCGGCGCGTCGGCGACGGCGGCGCTCGTCCACCGCATGGACGAGCTCGCGCTGCTCCTCGCGGGCCCGCGCGACCACGTCGTGCTCAAGGCCGAGCCGGACCCCGACCACCTCGCGCACCTGGACGCGCTCGGCGTCGGGCTCCCCACGGTGCACGTCGCCGGGTCGAGCGACCCGCTGCGCACGGTGACGCTCGACGCGCTCGACTCGCCCGCGCTGCTCGCGCGCCGGGGGGAGCTCGCGGCGGACGGCGTGCGGCTCCTCGCGCACGGGACGTCGTCGGCCGAGGAGGACCTCGCGACGGCGACGGGCCTGCGCTCGGTGCTCCCCGACGCGGCGACGACCAAGACTGTCAACAGCAAGGTCTACAGCCGCGGGCTGTGCGACGAGCTGGGCGTGGAGCAGGCGCGTGGCTGGGCGTGCCGCACCGTCGAGGACTTCGAGCGTGCGTGCGCCGAGGCCGCGCGGCTCGTCGCGGACGGCGCGACCGTCGGCGTCAAGGACGCGTACGGCGTCTCCGGGAAGGGGATCCTCGTCGTCGACGACCCGCGCCGGCTCGACCAGCTCGTGCGCATGGTCGCGCGCCGGGCCGCGCGCTCGGGCGACGACCGCCTCGCCGTCGTGGTGGAGGTGTGGGCCGACAAGGCGACGGACCTCAACTACCACTTCACCGTCGCGCGGGACGGCTCGGTCGCGTTCGACTTCGTCAAGGAGGCGATCACGGAGGGCGGCGTCCACAAGGGCCACCGCATCCCGTCGCGCCTGCCGGCGGACCAGGTCGACGCGCTGGCCGAGCTGTCGGGCCGCCTCGGCGCGCGGCTCGCGGCCGACGGCTTCCACGGCCTCGTCGGGGTCGACGCGCTCGTGCGCACCGACGGCCGGCTCCTGCCCGTCCTCGAGATCAACGCGCGCAGCAACATGTCGACGTACACCGTCCCGCTCCAGGAGCGGTTCCAGCCCGACGGGTGGGTCGCGCTCGCGCGCCAGTACCCGCTGGTGCTCGACGCGCCGCTCCCGTTCGCGGCGCTCCACGACCTGCTCGGCGACCTGCTGCCCGGCGCCCCCGGCGAGGCGGGCCTCGTGGTCCAGGGGACCGGGACGGTCAACGCGGGCGCGTCCGGGCCGACGTCGGGCGCGGCGTTCGCGGGGCGGCTCCCCGGCCGGCTCCGGGCGGCCGCGGCCGGCGCCCGGGGCCGCCGGGGCCGCGGGGGGCGCGCGGGGCGGGCGGCGCGGCCCCCCGGCCGCCCCACCGAAGGAGACGCCCGATGACCACGACCCCGACCCGGCCGACGACGCCCGGGAGCGCGGACCTCGCCGCGGTCGCGGAGCGGTACGGCACCCCCGTGTACGTGTACGACGGCGACGTGCTCGCCGCGAACTACCGGGCGCTGCGCGAGCGGCTGCACCCCGCGCTGGGGATCTTCTACTCGCTCAAGGCGAACCCGAACGTCAGCGTCTGCGGGCTGCTGCACGCGCTCGGCGCGAACGCCGAGGTGTCGTCGCTCGCCGAGCTGCGCACCGCGCTCGCCGCGGGCGTCGCGCCGCAGGACGTCCTGTTCCTCGGCCCCGGCAAGAGCCGGGACGAGCTCGTCTCGTGCCTCAACACGGGCGTGCGCGCGATCATCGTCGAGTCGCTCCCCGAGCTCGCGCTCGTGGACGAGCTCGCGCAGGCGGTGGGACGGCCCGCGCGCGTCGTGCTGCGCGTCAACCCGTCGTTCTCGGTCAAGGGTTCCGGGCTTACCATGGGCGGCAAGCCGCGCCAGTTCGGCATCGACGAGCAGCAGCTCCTCGACGCGCCCGACCTGTGCGACGGCCTCACCGCGTCCCGCGTCGTGGGCGTCCAGGTGTACATGGGGACGCGGATCCTCGACGAGGGCACGATCGTCGAGAACACGACGCGGATCTTCGAGCTCGCCGAACGGCTCGCGGAGCGCCTGCGGTTCCCGCTCGAGCTCGTCGACGTCGGCGGCGGCCTGGGCGTCGCGTACTTCGAGCGCGAGCGCGACCTCGACGTCGAGGTCCTCACCGCGGCGCTCAACCCCGTCGTCGAGGCGTTCGTGCAGCGCCACCCCCGGACCGACCTCGTCATGGAGCTCGGCCGCTACCTCGTGGCGCTGTGCGGCACGTACGTCGCGCGCGTGCGGTACGTCAAGGAGTCGATGGGCGAGCGGTTCGCCGTGGCCGACGGCGGCACGAACCACCACATGGCGGCCGTCGGCATCGGGTCGTTCGTCAAGCGCAACTTCCCGATGCGTCGCGTGGGGCCCGCGTCGACCGCCGAGGACGTCGCGTGGAACGTGACGGGCCCGCTCTGCACCCCCAACGACACGATCGGCAAGGCCGTGCCGCTCCCGGCCGACCTCGCGCCGGGCGACCTCGTCGCGGTGGACCGTTCCGGCGCGTACGGCGCGACGGCGTCGCCGGTGCACTTCCTCAGCCACGGGTACCCGGCCGAGGTGCTCACGCTGGGCGACGAGACGTTCCTCGTCCGGCACGCGGACACGCCCGACGACCTCCTCGCGCGCCAGGTGTTCCACGACCTCGGTGCGCGGGTCGAGCCCGTCGCCGTCGGCGCCGTCCCCTGACCCACCGCCCGTCCGTCGTCGTCCAGCCACCGCCCGCCCCGCGGGCGCCGACCCACCACCCGGAGGAACCATCGTGAGCACCAGCACCGAGCCGCAGGAGGCCCTCGGCCGCGAGCGCGTCGTCGGGGCCGTCGTCGAGGCACTGTCGAGCGTCCTCGGACGACCGCTGCCCGACGTGACCGCGACGACGCGCCTGTTCGACGACCTCGACCTCGACTCCACGAGCGTCCTCGGCCTGCTCATGGCCCTCGAGGACTCCCTCGACATGGAGGTCGACCCGGAGTCGCTCGAGCAGCACCACCTCGAGACGGTCGGCTCGCTGACGGACTTCGTCGTCGAGCACTCGACCCGGAACTGACGTGCCGTCCGGGGGCAGCGGCGCCGGAGCCTTGCGGGGGTCCTGGCCGCGCGGGGACGGGCTGCGGGTGCGGGCGGTCGTGGACGTCCCGGTCGACGACCTCGCGCCCGTCGGGGACGGGACGCGGCGCTCGGTCGCGGAGGACCTGCGGTACGTCTACGGCGAGGACCAGCCGACGGACTGGCTCGAGGACGGGCCGGGCCGCGACTACCCGACGATGATCCGCGCCGCACGCGCAGCCCTCGGCGGGCGCGGTCTGCTCGACGACGTGCGCCTCGTCGTGCTCGTCGTGACGACGCCCGACCTCCAGCACGAGCGGCTCCTCGGCGGGTTCGTCGCGGACCTGTTCGACGGCGGCCCGTTCACCTTCTGCGTCACGGAGCAGGGGCTCGCGGGCCCGTTCACCGCGCTGCGGCTCGCGGGCGAGCTGCTCGCCGACGGCGGGCCGGGCGTCGGGTCGGACGGCGGGTCGGGCGATGGAGCGCGTGGTGGGTCGGCCGTCGTGCTCGTCCTCGAGCAGTGCACGCTCCCGCCCACGACCACGCGCGTCCCGGCGCGGGACCGCGTGGTGGCGCTCGTCGTCGGGCGCGACGGCGCGGGGCGGCCCGTCGAGGAGCTGTCGGTCGTGCGCGCCCCACGGGGTCCGCGACCCGCGGGTCGCGGCGCGTCCGCGGGGGCGTCCGACGCGCCCCGGAAGGTGGTCCCGGACGCCCGGCGCGTCGTCCTCGGCGTCGACGTGGACCCGGCCGGCGTGGACCCGGCCGACGTGATCCTGCTCGACGGCGACGTCGTGCGGCACGCCGACCCCGGGGCCGCGGCGACGGGCGTCTGGGAGGTGCTCGCGCGCGACGACGCCCCGGACGCGCCCGTCGTGCTGCACGAGCGGTGCGTCGAGCTCGGCTACCGCTGCTCGCTCGCCCTCGGTCCGCGGGCGGCCGCGACGGCCCCGGAGGCCGGCGGCCGCGCCCGCGAGGCGGTGCTCGCATGAGCGCGGGGGTCGTCCCGCGGGACGCGGGCACGGTGAGCGCCGGCGTCGCGGCGCCGGGCGCTGCGGGGGGTGCTGCGACCTCGGGGGCCGGGACCGCCCGGGTCACGAGGATCGCCGGGGTGCGCGGCGTCGCGCGCGAGCAGGGGGCGGTCGCGGCGCGGGTCGGGGGGG
>ERZ1464670.35-NODE-35-length-11105-cov-15.428959_pt1 | contig 11105 bp, 7 predicted proteins | sample MGYA00563975_ERZ1464670 | MGnify/ENA primary metagenome ERZ1464670 (study PRJEB39283, sample SAMN07833605) | human skin metagenome | isolation source: Scalp | host: Homo sapiens | place: India: Bengaluru | collected 2015-06-26 ... | reverse complement strand
CCCGCACGACCGCCGCCCCTGCCCGGCGCGCGCGCGGCGGCGCCCGCCCCCGCCCCGCCGCAACGCGCACCTGCCGGTCGCGACGCTCGGCGCGGCGTACGCGGAGCTGCGCGTCGCCGCGGGGCTGCCGGACCGCCGTCGGGCGTGAGCGCCGCGCGGGGCGAGCCGGGCTGTCGCCGCCTGCGCGTGCCCTGGCCGCGACATCTTGCTTGTTGACTCTTGCGAGAAGTTGTTGACTTGTGTGAATCGGCCCGGGAGACTCGAGGTCCCGAGGTCGACGCCGTCCCGGGTTCTTGCCCCCTCACCGTCGAGGAGACACCCCATGAAGTTCTCCCTGTCCCGGGCGCGCACGCGTGCCACCGCTGTCACGGGTGCGCTCGTCGCGCTCGGGCTGGTGGTCTCGGGCGCCGCCGCCGCGACCGCCGCCCCGTCGGCGGCACCCGCTGCACCCGCTGCACCCGCCGCAGCCTCTGCCGCCGTCGCCCCGACGATCGCCCCGGTCGTCGACGCCAACTTCCCCGACCCGGACATCCTGCTCGTCGACGGCGTCTACCACGCCTACGCGACGAACGACCAGGGCCGGAACGTGCAGCACCGCACCTCGACGGACCTCGTCACGTGGAGCGCCCCGACCGACGTCGCGCCCGACCTCGGCGCGTGGGTCAGCGAGGCGTGCACGTTCTCGCCGGGCGGCGCGACCGACCGCTGCGTGTGGGCGCCCGAGGTCGCCGCGGTCGAGGGCGGGTACGCCCTCTACTACACGGCGCGCGACGCGACGTCGCCGCGCCAGTGCATCGGCCTCTCGCTCTCCGACTCGCCCGAGGGGCCGTTCGAGCCCGTCGGCGACGACCCGTTCGTCTGCCCCAACGGCGAGGACGCTACCGAGGACCTCGGGGGAGCGATCGACGCCGGGACGTTCGTCGACGGCGACCAGCTCTACCTGCTGTGGAAGGCCGACGGGAACTGCTGCACCGGCAAGACGGCGATCATCTTCGCCCAGCCGCTGTCGCCCGACGGCACCACGCTGACCGGTCCCGCCACCGAGCTGATCCGCGTCGACACGGCGTACGAGGGCCGCGTCGTCGAGGCGCCGACCGTCGTCGAGCGCGACGGCACCTACTACCTCTTCTACTCCGCGAACGACTTCTACGGCGGCGCGTACCGCACGTCGTACGCGACGGCGTCGAGCTTGGCCGGCCCGTGGACCAAGGCGACGACGGAGCTCATGACGAGCGACCGCTTCCAGGGCGACGTGCGCGGCCCGGGCGGGCAGGACGTCGTCACCGCACCCGACGGTTCGGACGCGATCGTCTTCCACGGCTGGAACGCGGCGTTCACGTACCGCGCCATGTACGTCGCGGACCTCGAGTGGTCGGCCGACGGCGTCCCGTCCGTCCCGCAGGCGTCCGACCGCTACCAGGCCGAGGACGGCGTCGTGACGAACGCGCGCGTCGTGGCCGACGGCGGGGCGTCGGGCGGGGCGAAGGTCGGCGGCCTGGACTTCGCCGACTCCTCCGTGACGGTCGAGGTGCACGCCGACGCGGCCGGCCCGGCGCTGCTCGGTATCCGGTTCGCGAACGGCTCGCAGGACGGCGCGGCGCGCGTCCCGTCCACCGGGACGCTGGCCGTGAACGGCACGGTGACGGAGACCGTCGTCTTCCCGCACACCACGTGGGGCAACTGGCAGACGTCCGAGCACCTCGTCGACCTCGTCGCCGGAACCAACACGATCACGCTGACGCGCGCGACGTTCTACACCGAGCTCGACGCGTTCGACGTCTACCCCGCGACGCGCGACCCGCGCCCGTCGGCCCCGCCGGTCATCCCGTCCGACGCGACGCGGTACGAGTTCGAGGACGGCGTCATCACGCGCGGCTCCGTCGGGAGCGCCGCCGGGGCGTCGGGCGGGCAGAAGGTCGGCGGGCTCGACTTCCTCGACAGCTCCGTCGCCCTCCAGGTCCACGCCGACGAGGCCGGTCCGTACACGCTCGGCGTGCGGTTCGCGAACGGCTCCGAGCGCGGCGGCTACACGCTCGCCTCGACGAGCACCGTCACGGTGAACGGCGCCGACGCCGGGGTCGTCACCTTCCCGCACACCACGTGGGGCAACTGGCAGTCCGTCACGCACCAGGTCGAGCTCCAGCAGGGGTGGAACACCGTCACCCTGACCAAGCTCACCTGGTACACCGAGCTCGACGCGCTCGACGTCTTCCCGGCCGAGGCGCCGCCCGTCGACCCGCAGGTCACCGTCACCGCGCAGCCCCGCTGCCTCGGCGGTACGCCCTACCTCGCCGTCCGCGCGACGAACGACGGCGACGAGACCGTCGCCGTCGCCCTCACCACCCCGCACGGCGAGCGGGCGTTCGCCCAGGTGGACCCGGGCAAGAGCGCGTACCAGTCGTTCAAGGTGCGCGGAGGGGCGCTCGAGGCGGGCGAGGCGCTCGTCGCGGTCACCGACGTCGCCGGCACGACGACGGAGGTGACGGCCGCGTACGACGCGCTCACCTGCGCGTAGCCGCCTCCTGACCAGCAGACCGCGGTGCCGCCCGGCCGATGGGCGGCACCGCGGTCGTGCGTCCGGGCCGGAGCGACAGGTCCGCGCGCCCAGGGCTGCGCCACAGGTCGAGGCGGGGGATCGTGCGGCGGTCAGCCCCGGGGACGGTCCCACGGCAGGTGGGCCCGGACGACGAACCGGCCGTCCTCGACTCCCGCCGAGAACGTCCCGGCGAGCGCCTCGCAGCGTTCGCGCATCCCGACGATCCCGGTGCCGCTGCCGGGGACGCCCAGGGCGTCCGCGGTGAGCGCGTTGCGGACCGTGAGGTCGACGCCGTCGCCGGGCCGGGCGCGCACGTCGACGTCCGCGCGGGCGCCCGGGGCGTGCTTCATCACGTTCGTCAGCGCCTCCTGCACCACCCGGTACACCGCGCGCGTGAGCGCCGGCGGCGCGGAGTCCGCGTCCGTGACGAACACCGTCGCGGCAAGGTCGACGCCCGACGAGCGCGCCTCGTCGAGCAGCGCGGCGAGGTCGCCGAGCGCCGGGGCGGAGCCCGTGTACTGCTCCGCGCCGTCGCGCAGCGACGTGATGAGCGCCCGCATCTCCTCGAGCGCGCGGTGGGCGGACGAGCGCATGGTCCGGGCGGCGTCGGCTACCTCCGGGTCCTCGGTCGTCACCTCGAGCGCCGACGCCTGCAGCGACATGACCGACAGGTTGTGCGCGACGGTGTCGTGCATCTCGCGCGCGATGAGCTCGCGCTCGTCCTGCCGCGACAGCTCGGTGCGCAGGTGGTCGGTCTGGCTGCGCAGGTCCTCCGCGTGCGTGCGCAGCGTCTCGGCGCGACGGGTCTCCACAGCGGCGGTCTGCTGGGCGACATGCGCCCGGCCCGCGTAGCGGCGGACCAGTCCCGCGCCCACCGAGAGCGCGACGAGCAACACCCCGATGACGACGTAGCCGGCAGGGGGAAGGTAGGTGGTCTCCCCGCCGGTGGCAGGCGTGAAGGAGAAGATCACCGAGTCGCCAGGTCGTGCGGCGTCGCGCCAGAACGACGCGGCCACGGCCGCCGCGGCGGCCGCCACCGACCCGAGGAGCGCCGGACGCCGGTCCTCGCGTGCGAGGACGAACGGCAGCGCGAGGAGCGGGGCGAGAGCGCCGACGGGTGTGAGGATGCCTGCCGCGGCGGTCCCGAGACAGACGGCGACGGGGTGGCGGATACGCCAGATCACAGCGGCGGAGACGCACGCGGCGAGGACAAGCCACAGGATCGAGAGCCCGAGCTGGCCCCCGCTCAGCTCCTGGCCGTGGCGTGCCGAGTCGAACGACAGGCCGACGATGCCGACGAAGAACGTCGCGGCGACCGCCACCGTGGTTCCTGCGCCGGACCAGAACCGCCGCGCCCGCCCGGGGGCGGGGGCCGCCGTCGGGCGCGCGCCGCCGACGGTGTGCGGCGGGAGGTGGCCGATGGGGGTGCCCGCGGCGGGCGGGGCGCGCGGCGCCGGCGGCCAGGTGGGCCCGGGATACCCGGGTGGCGGGGCACCCGGGTGGCCGGGCGCCGGGTAGCCCGGTGGAGGCGCGGCGCCCGGCGGCACCGCGGGGCCGCCGGGCGGCGGCGGCGGGGGGGCCAGGCGGCGAGCGGCCGCGCGGGCGCGGCCGCCCGGGCTCCGCCGGCCGGGGCGCGCGGCCGGCCCGGATCTCCTCCGGTCGGCCGGCCCGGACGAGCCGGTCGGGCGATCCGCCGGACGGTGCCGCGCGGCCACGATCGTCCTCGAACGCAGCGACCACGACGCACCGAGGAGACCACGATGTCCGCACCCCACGAGGGCCAGCGCCCCGACCAGCCGGGCGCGTACCCGGCCCAGCCCGGCCCGACGCCGACCCCGGGCCAGCCCTACACCTCGCCCCTGGGGCCGGGCGCCCCCGGAGGAGCCGGCCCGACGCCGCACGCCGCCCACCCCGGTCAGGCGGGCTGGGCCGGTCAGCCGGGTCAGCCGGGCGTCCCGGGGCAGCCGGGATTTGCGGGGCAGCCGGGTCAGCCGGGTGCGGCCGCGTTCGCGGGGCAGGCGCCGGGCGTTCCGCCGCGCAAGAGCTGGTTCGCGCGGCACAAGATCCTCACAGGCCTCGGGGTGGTCGTGATCCTCGCCGTGATCGGGGCCGCGCTCGGCGGCGGGGGAGGGGACGAGCCCGAGGCACCGGCCCCGGTCGCGGGGTCGAGCGCCCCGCAGGACCCCGCCGAACCCGCCCCTGAGGCGCCGGAAGAGTCTGCCGAGGAGCCCGCTCCGGAACCCGCGGCGGCCGGGGTCGGCAAGCCGGTGCGCGACGGCAAGTTCGAGTTCACCGTGACGTCCGTGGAGACGGGGGTCCCCACCGTCGGGGACGAGTTCCTCAACGCGCAGGCGCAGGGCCAGTTCGTGCTCGTGCACGTGACGGTGACGAACATCGGTGACCAGGCGCAGATGTTCGACGGCAGCAGCCAGAAGCTCGTCGACACCGCCGGGCGCGAGCACTCCGCGGACACCAGCGCGGCCATCTACCTCGGCGACGCGAACTCGTTCCTCACCGACATCAACCCGGGCAACAGCGTCGAGGGCACCGTGGTGTTCGACGTCCCCGCCGACGCCGTCCCCGCGAGCGTGACGCTCCACGACTCCTTCTTCTCCGGTGGGGTCGAGGTGTCGCTCGGCTGATCGCCGGGGCGGGCCTTCCCGGGCCGTCTCGACGGCCCGGAGCCGCGGACGGACACGGTCCCGCGCTCGCCGCACCGCCGCGCACCCCGCACCCGGACGCCGGGGGCAGGGGTGCGCGGCGGTGCGCGTCAACCGCCCGGGAGGTCGTCGGTGACCAGGCGCGACCTGGCCTCGTAGATCTGGAGCGGGTCGGCTGCGCTCGTCGTCGTCGCGGTGCCCGTGACGTCGGTCCAGTCGGGAGTGCCGGTGATCCGGAACTGCCCGGACCACGTCGTGGTCAGCGTGATCGTCACCCGGTCCGCCGGCTGGCCGTACGTGTGCGCGACGGTGTGGTGCGGGTACGCGGCGCCCGGGTCGGTCGTCGTCACCGGACCGCTCCCGTCGCCGTAGTCCCAGGTGAAGGACCGCGGGGTCGCGCGGATCTGAACCGGGATGCCCAGCAGCGTCGTGTCGAGCACCTGCTCCGCGGGCTCCGTGTAGGTGATCGTCGGCACGTTGACCACGGTCCAGCCGTCCGGCGGCTGCACGACGACGGGCGACGGCGCGAGCGTCAGGGTGGCGAGCGCTCGCGCTGCCTCGTCAGCAAGATCAGCAGGCGTCACGCACGACTGGTCGGCCACGGGTGCGCCTGCTGTCGACCACTCGCCAGGGGTGCCGTCAGAGGCGATCTCACGGGTCTGCCGGTACAACGCGCCCAGGTAGTAGGAGTTCGCGTCACACTCGAGCCCTTCGGTGACGAGCCGCTCCCACTCGGCGCAGCGGCCAGACAGATCGGACGTCGGGTCGTCGAGGCCGTTGAACACCGCGCAGGTTGTCTGCGAAGACCGGTAGTACCGCTCAGTAGCCGGGGCGCCCTTCCCGCCGCTCACCTCATGTGATTTGCCACCCCGCGTCGCAAGCTCAGCTTCGACGTGCACCTCCTGGTTGTCAATCTTGCCGAACCCGCTCCAGTCACCGTGCGGGCCTTGGCTGGAGTTCTTGTGAGTGACTGTCTCGGGCCTCAATGCGATCTGATGGAAGAAATGAGGAGCGGTCCCCAATGCGAGTGTGAGGCTGAGTGCTGCTCCGAGCATCGCCCTCATCCTTCCGGTGACGGAGCGATCTCGACAATCACCCATTCGTTTTCGTTGCGGCCAACTTCGGCGCGGACGGACCGAGACGTCGCCGGTCCACTTGCGATCTCTTCACCGCTCGCATCGGTGACAGAAAACGCTGATTGGGTTGCAGCTCCATCCAGCGGCCATATGCCGGTTGCTGCGTCGCGTGCATATTTACCTGCGTCTTTGATCTGCAAAGACATTTCGCCGCCCGAGTGCTTCCCGTCATTCTCGCGCAGCCACGAGGCCTGAGCGGAGGTGTCTGCGCAGAATCCGCACTCCGCATGGGATAGCGAATCCCACTCGGCGGTGTCGCCTGTGGCGAGTACGTAACCGTAGAGCGACAAGAAGTACTCCGCCGCCGCAGCAGCACCCTCGGCGTCGTCGCGCTCCATGGCCGCGGGTCGTTCGGGCTTCGGAGGCCCGGTCGTGGTCGGCTCGGGCTCGGGCACCTCCGTGACGGACGGCTCGGCCGACGTCTCGACCGGCGGTGACGGCGCGGGTTCACCCCCGCCGGTGCACCCGGCGACCAGGCACCCGGCCGTCACGACGACGCCCAGGGCGAGCGTTCGCCGTCGGGCGTTGCTCCTCGACCGGAGCGCTCGGGCGCTCCCCACCGTTCCTGCCGGTCGTCCTCCGACCGGCGCATGACGCGTACGACTCACCAGACCCCCTGCCCGCGAACCGGGCGGCGCGACCCGGACCGGGCGGCACCGCGCGAACGCCACGAACCTAGCGAAACGCCGCGCGACGCGGAACCGTCCGTCCCGCCCTGTGGACGACGCGTCATGAGGTGTCCACCACGTGACCGCTCCACAGGTGCGGGTGGCGCGGCGGGCACGGCTCGGTGAACGTTGCCCGACGCCCGTCCCCGCACCCGCCCATTTCCGGACAAAACCGGCGCCGCCGCTTCCTATGCTCCGAGTGGCCGCCCACCCGCAGGACGGGTGCCGCGCCGGCCGTGACCTGCACCCTCGGACGAGCGGACCTGTGCTGTGACCACCGTTCTCACCTCGGAGTCCCCGGGCTCCCCGGGCGCGCCCCGCGGCGCCGCGCCGGGCCCCACCTCCCCGGCCACGGGCCCGGGCGCGGCCCGCCCGGGCGCGCCGGGATCGCCGGCCGGCCCGCCGGGGTCGGGCACCGGCCGCGGGGGCCAGAGGCGGGACCGGAGCCGCGGGGGCGGGCGCCGCGCGCGGGGGGGGCTGCGCTGGGCGGGGCGGCGCGCGGGCCCGAACGTCCTGCTGCTGCTGGTGTTCGTCTACCGGCCGCTGCTCCAGAGCTTCTACCTCTCGACGCTCCAGTGGAACCTCGGGTCGCCGGTCGCGCGGCCGGTCGGGCTGGGCAACTACGTCGAGTGGTTCACCGCCCCGACGACGGGTCGCATCGTCACGACGACGCTCGTCTTCACGCTCGCGACCGTCGGCGGCGCGATGGTCCTCGGCCTGGGCCTGGCGCTGCTCCTCAACCGGAAGCTCCGGGGCCGGGGAGTGGCCCGGACCGTCGCGTTCGCGCCGTACGTGCTGTCGGGCTTCGCGGTCGGGATCCTGTGGCTGTTCATGTTCGACCCGCGCTACGGACTGGTCCAGGAGGTGCTCGGCTGGGTCGGCGTCGCGTCGCCGCAGTGGTACACGCAGCGCCCGTGGCCGCTCGTGATGATCGTCGTCGTCTACCTGTGGAAGAACCTCGGGTACGTCGCCCTCATCTACCTGGCGGGCCTCCAGTCGGTGCCGCAGGACCTCAAGGACGCGGCCGCGCTCGACGGCGCGTCGTCGGCCCGGACGCTGCGCTCGATCGTCCTGCCGCTCCTCACCCCGACGACGTTCTTCCTCGTCGTGACGATGCTCCTCGCGTCGCTCCAGTCCTTCGACATCATCAAGGCGATGACGCAGGGCGGCCCGCTCGGCTCGACGACGACCCTCATGTACTCGATCTACGAGGAGAGCTTCGTCAACGGGCGCGCCGGGTACGCGTCGGCGGTCGCCACGGTCCTGTTCCTCGTGCTGCTCGCGGTGACCGCGGTGCAGATGCGGTTCGTCCAGCGGAAGGTCCACTACGCATGAGCGCCGTCGCGCCCGCCCGTCCCGAGACGGCGCCCGCCACGCCGGCCGCCCTCGCGCCCCGCCCGTCGGGCGCACCCCGTGCCCGACGCCGGGCCCTCCAGCCGGGCGGGTACCTCGCCCTGGTCCTCGCAACCGTCGTGCTCGGCGCGCCGCTGGTGTGGATGGTGCTCGCGAGCATGAAGACGCCCGCCGAGCTGTACACCGTCCCGCTGCAGTGGCTCCCGGGCAGCGTGAACCTCGACAACTACGCGCAGGCCGCAGACTCGATCCCACTGGGGCGCCTGCTGCTCAACAGCGTCGGGATCACGGTCGTGGGCGCGGGCCTCAAGGTCGCGCTGGGCCTCACGTGCGCGTACGCGCTGGTGTTCCTCGACTTCCCGTTCAAGAAGGTCGTGTTCGGGCTCGTCATCGCGACGCTCATGATCCCGCCGCAGATCACGATCATCCCCAACTACACGCTCGTCGCGAGCCTCGGGTGGCTCAACACCTACCAGGGCATCCTCGTGCCCGGCCTGGCGAGCGCGTTCGGGACGTTCCTGTTCCGGCAGCACTTCCTCACGCTGCCGCGCTCGATCCTCGAGGCCGCCGAGCTCGACGGCGCGGGGCACTGGCGCAAGCTCTGGCGGTTCGTCGTGCCGATGAGCACACCGACGCTCGCGGCGGTCGCGCTCGGGTCCGTCGGGCCGGAGTGGAGCGGCTACCTGTGGCCGTTCCTCGTCATCGACCGCCCGGACAAGATGACGCTCCCCGTCGGCCTCACGCTGCTGCAGAACACCGACGGCATGACGAACTGGGGCGTCCTGCTCGCCGCGACCGTGGTCGTGACGCTGCCGATCCTCGTCGTCTTCCTCGTCCTGCAGCGTCGCCTCGTCGCGGGCCTCACCGCGGGCGCCGTCACCGGCTGACGCGCACCCGTCCGACCACCGGACTCCCCGGCCCGCCCACAGCGGTCCGGGTTCCCCGAAGCGCACCGACACCCGGTGCACGACCTGAAGGAGCACCTGTGTCCCACCGCACCGCACCCGGCGCGCGCCGCCGTCGGGCCCGCGCCGCCGCCACCGCACTCACGGCGGTCACCGCCCTCGCGCTCACCGCGTGCGCCGGCCCGAGCGTGGCCGGGGCCGGCGGGGCCGGCCCCGCGGGCGCCGTGTGGGCGGGCGAGGCCGGCGCCGGGGCCGCCGTCGAGCCCGCGTCCGAGATCACGTGGTGGAGCAACCACCCCGGCACGTCGCAGGAGATCGAGCAGGAGCTCATCGACCGGTTCGAGGAGGAGTCCGGCATCACGGTCAACCTCGTGACTGCGGGCGCCAACTACGACGAGGTCGCGCAGCGCTTCCAGGCCGCCTCGCAGACCGACGAGCTGCCGGACGTCGTCATCGCGTCCGACGTGTGGTGGTTCCGCTACCACCTCAACGACCAGATCCTGCCGCTCGACGACGTGCTCGAGTTCGTCGACGCCGACGCGGACGACTTCCAGCCCGCGCTCTACGCGGACTACGAGTACGACGACCAGCACTGGGCCGTGCCCTACGCGCGCTCGACGCCGCTCTTCTACTACAACAAGGACCTGTGGACGGCGGCCGGCCTGCCCGACCGCGGGCCGGAGACGTGGGCGGAGCTCGAGGAGTGGGACGCGTCGCTCAAGCCGCTCGTCCCGTCGGGCGGCTCGACGCTCGGCCTGTCCACCGGGCCGTCGTGGGGCGCGTGGTGGTTCGAGAACATGATCTGGGGCCAGGGCGGCGCGTACTCCGACGGGTTCGACCTCACGCTCGACTCGGAGGAGTCCGTCGCGGGCGGCCAGTTCCTGCACGACCTCTTCCACGAGAAGGGCGTCGCGACGCTCTCCGCGGACGACGCGATGGTCGACTTCTCGTCGGGTCTCATCGCCTCGACCATCGGCTCGACGGGCTCGCTCAAGGGCGCGCTCGACGCGGCGTCGTTCGAGGTCGGCACGGCGTACCTGCCCGACGGGCCGGACGGCGGCGGCACCCCGACCGGCGGCACCGGGCTCGCCATCCCGGCGTCGAAGTCGCCCGAGCAGCAGCTCGCCGCGGCGATGTTCCTCGCGTTCCTCACGGACACCGAGAACACCGCGTACTTCTCGCAGAACACGGGCTACATGCCGGTGCGCACGTCGGCCGTCGAGTCCGACACCATGAAGGCCATCTACGAGGCGACGCCGCAGTTCCGCACGGCCGTCGACCAGCTCGCCGACAAGGCGCGCCCGCAGGACGACGCGCGCGTCTTCATCCCGGGCGCCGACGCGCTGCTCAACGAGGCGATCGAGCAGATCGTCATCGAGGGCGCCGACCCGGCGGCCGCGTTCGAGTCCGTCGCGCCGCGCATCGAGACGGCGTACAGCGAGAACGTGGAGCCGTACCTGTGACGGCGACCGCCCTCGCGCCCACGGGGGCGGTGCCGGAGCGGGCCGCGCGCCCGCGCGTGATCGCGCACCGCGGCAACAGCTCCGTCGCCCCGCAGAACACGCTCGCCGCGTTCGAGGCGGCGTGGCGGGCGGGCGCGCACAGCATCGAGATCGACGTGCAGCTCACGGCCGACGGCGAGCCCGTCGTCATCCACGACGACACCGTGGACGCGACGACGTCCGGCAGCGGCACGGTCGCACGGCTCGACCGCGCGGCGATCCGGGCGCTCGACGCCGGGTCGTGGTTCTCCCCGGCGTTCGGCGGCCCGCGCGGGCGGCCGTGCGCCGAGGTGGTGGGGCTGCGCGGGCGGCGGCCGGGGGGGGGGCGGCGGCGCGGGCGGCGGG
>ERZ1464670.24-NODE-24-length-13361-cov-14.174733_pt1 | contig 13361 bp, 9 predicted proteins | sample MGYA00563975_ERZ1464670 | MGnify/ENA primary metagenome ERZ1464670 (study PRJEB39283, sample SAMN07833605) | human skin metagenome | isolation source: Scalp | host: Homo sapiens | place: India: Bengaluru | collected 2015-06-26 ... | reverse complement strand
CCCCCCCCCCCCCCCCCCCTTGGAGGAGCACGCTCACGACGCCATCCGCGCCTACCTCTAGTCACGTGGGCTCGGCGAGGTGTATCAGAGACAGGGCCCAGTTCCCCGAGCCCCGCACCCCGGTGAGCCCGGCGGACCCGCGCCTCACGGTCGAGGCCGGCCGGTTCTGGGCGGGCGCCGCCGCGACCGCGCTCGTCGCCGCCCTCATCGGGCTGCTCGGCGTGATCATCTTCGAGCGCATCTTCGCGATCACCCTCGTCCCGCCGCCCGACCTCTTCGCCACGGGGTCGCGCCAGGCGGCGTGGGCGATCGACGGCGCGATCCTCGCGCTGCTCGCCGCCGGGGTGCTGCACCTGCTCATCCTCAGCACGCCCCGGCCGCGCGCGTTCTTCGGCTGGATCATGGCGCTCGTCGTGGTGGCGATCGCCGTCCTGCCGTTCGCGTGGTCGAGCGACGTCACCGCGGCGGCGCTGTCCGGGCTCATCAACCTGCTCATCGGCGTCGCGGTATGGTCGCTGCTCGCGGGCGTCGCGGGGCGGACGATCGTCGCGCGGCCCGCGCCCGTCGTCTGACCCGCCCCCCCCGGCCGCCCCCCCCGCGCCGCCCGCCGGACCCCGCCGGGGCGCCCCTCCCGCGGGCGGGGCGCCCCGGGGCGGGCCGGCCGGCTCGGGCGAGCCGACGCTCAGGCGAGCCGGCGCAGCCAGCCGTGGCGGTCGGCGGCGCGACCGGTCTGGATGTCCGTGAGCTCGGTGCGGATCGTCATGGTCAGCGAGCCCGCCTCGCCGGTGCCGAGCGTGCGCGACGGGTCCGCGCCGGCGCGCCGGCCGAGCGGCGTGATCACGGCGGCCGTGCCGCACGCGAAGACCTCCGTGACGGAGCCGTCCCGGATCCCGGCGAGGACGTCGGCCAGCGGGATGCGGCGCTCGACGACCTCGTGCCCGCGGTCGGTGAGCAATCGGATGATCGACGAGCGCGTCACGCCCTCGAGGATCGAGCCGCTGAGCTCCGGCGTCTCGACCGAGCCGTCCGCCTTGACGACGAACACGTTCATGCCGCCGAGCTCCTCGAGGAACGTGCGCGTCGCGGAGTCGAGGAAGCACACCTGCTCGCACCCGTGCTGCTGCGCGACCACCTGCGGGAGCAGGCTCGAGGCGTAGTTGCCGCCGCACTTGGCGTCGCCGGTGCCCCCCGCGCCGGCGCGGCTGTACTCGCGGTCCACCCAGATGGACACGGGCTTCACGCCGCCCGAGAAGTACGGGCCGACGGGCGACGCGATAACGAGGTACTCCGCCTCGAGCGACGGGCGCACGCCGAGGAACGCCTCCGAGGCGTACATGAAGGGGCGCAGGTAGAGGCTCGCCTCCTCGCCCGACGGGACCCAGTCGACGTCCGTGCGCACGAGCGCCGTGATCGAGCCGACGAAGTCGTCCACCGACAGCGCGGGCAGCGCGAGGCGGTGCGCCGAGCGGGCGAAGCGCGCCGCGTTGGCCTCGGGCCGGAACGTCCACACCGACCCGTCCGCGTGGCGGTACGCCTTCATGCCCTCGAAGATCTCCTGCGCGTAGTGCAGGACGGCGGTCGCCGGGTCCAGGAGGAGCGGGCCGTACCTCTCGACGCGGCGGTCGACCCACCCGTCGGTCGAGTTCCAGCTGATCCGCGCCATGTGGTCCGTGAAGACGGTGCCGAACTTCGGGGCCGCGATGGCGGCCTCGCGCTCGGCGGGCGGCGTCGGGGAGTCCGTGGGGCGGACGTCGAACAGGGCGACGAGGTCCTCCGCCGAGGAGGACGGCTGGTGCTGCGCTGCGAGGGTGCTCATCATGAGGCCTTTTACCTGGCGACCCGGGTGGTCTCCGCCTAGTTTTCCACGCCGGTGCGGCTCGTGCGGGGATCCGCGCGAGGGCACGACGACGCGGGGCGCCACCGGGTCAGAACGGGAGGGATCCGGTCCTGGGGCGATGACGACCGAGGTGCGGGGACTGCGGCGAACCGGTGCCCGGGCCTGCGAGGGGCCCGTGACGGCGTGTCAGCCGGCGACGCGAGCGGCGAGCTCGCGGCCCACCTCGGCCGTCGAGCGTACTCGGCTCCCCCGCTCGGCGAGGTCGGCGGCGACGGCCGCCTCGACGCGCTGCGCCTCGTCGCCGAGGCCCAGGTGGTCGAGGAGCAGCGCGACCGACAGCACCGTGGCGGTCGGGTCGGCCTTGCCCTGCCCGGCGATGTCCGGTGCCGAGCCGTGCACGGGCTCGAACATCGACGGCGCGGTGCGGTCGGGGTTGATGTTCGCGGACGCGGCGAGGCCGATCCCGCCCGTGATCGCGGCGGCCTGGTCGGTGAGGATGTCGCCGAACAGGTTGTCGGTGACGATCACGTCGAAGCGCGAGGGCTTCGTCGTGAGGAAGATCGTCGCGGCGTCGACGTGCAGGTAGTCGGTCGTGACGTCGGGGAACTCCGCGTTGACGGCCTCCACCGTGCGGCGCCACAGGTGACCCGCGTGCACGAGGACGTTGTGCTTGTGCACGAGCGTGAGGTGCTTGCGCGGACGCGCCTGGGCGCGGGCGAACGCGTCGCGCACGACCCGCTCGACGCCGAACGCCGTGTTGAGGGAGACCTCGGTCGCGATCTCGTGCGGCGTGCCGGTGCGCAGCGAGCCGCCGTTGCCGACGTACGGGCCCTCGGTGCCCTCGCGCACGACGACGAAGTCGATCTCGCCAGGGTCGGCGAGCGGCGACGTGACGCCCGGGTACAGCTTGCCCGGGCGGAGGTTGACGTAGTGGTCGAGCGCGAAGCGCAGCTTGAGCAGCAGGCCGCGCTCGAGGACGCCGGACGGGACGCTCGGGTCGCCGATCGCGCCCAGGAGGATCGCGTCGTGCCCGCGGATCGCGTCGAGGTCCGCGTCGGTGAGCGTCTCCCCCGTGGCGTGCCAGCGGCGCGCACCCAGGTCGAACGGCGTCGTGGAGACCTTCACGTCCGAGCCGGCCACGGCGGCCTCGAGCACGGCGAGCCCCTGCTCGACGACCTCGGTCCCGATGCCGTCGCCGGCCACGACTGCCAGATCAATGGTGCGCGTCATGTCGGCGAGCCTACGCCGCGCCGCCACCCTTCGGGACGGTGGTCTCACGTCTCGGACGGGCGTCGAGTTGCGTTCCGCGCTCAGGCGGTCCACTATTAGTAAACTTTCCTAAAGCCCGTCGAAGGACCGACCATGACCGCGCCCGCCACGTCGAGGGTCCCCGGTACCCCGGGGCTCCTGCGCACCATCAACGACCGCGCGGCCCTGGAGCTCCTCCTCGACGTCGGGCCGCTGACCCGGTCCCAGATCGGTGACCGCACCGGCGTCTCGCGACCGACCGCCTCGCAGATCGTCGCACGGCTCGAGCAGTCGGGGCTCATCGAGCCCACGGGCTCCGTGCAGGGGGCGCGCGGCCCCCAGGCCACGCAGTACGCCGCCCGGACGGACGTCGTCGTGGGACTCGCGCTCGACGTCGTGCCCGGCGGGGTGCGCGCCAGCGTCGTCGACGCGCTCGGCCGCACGCTCGGCGAGACGACCGTCGCCGCCGGTCCCGAGCGCTCGGCGGCCGCCGATGTCCTCGCCGCGCGCGACGAGGCCTGCGCCGACGCCGGCATCCCCGTCTCCCGTGTCGCCCCCGCGTCCGCCCGCCGCCCGGGCGCCGCCCCCCCGCGCCCCCGCGACATCGCCCTCGTCGGAGAGCGCCCCGGCTCGCCGCGTCGCGGGCAGCGCGCACACCTCGAGGACGCGCTCGGCATCGACGTCCACGTCGAGAACGACGTCAACCTCGCCGCGATCGCCGAGCGCGACGCCGGCCGCGACGAGGAGAGCTTCGCGCTGCTGTGGCTGGGCGAGGGCATCGGCATGGGCGCGTGGCTCGAGGGCCGCGTGCACCACGGCACCGCGGGTGGCGCCGGTGAGATCGGCTACCTCCCCGTGCCCGCCGCCGGCATCGACGACTCGGTCAACGTGCAGGACCTCGTCGGCGGTCTCCGCCTCGTCGAGCTGTGCGCCCGCGCGGGGGTCCCCGGCATCACCGAGGCGGGCTCCTCCTACGGCGACGCCGTCGCCGCCCTCGCCGCGCACCGCGACAGCGCCGCGGTGCACGACCTCGTGCAGGACCTCGCGCTCCGCGTCGCGATCGTCCTCCAGCCCGTCGTCGCCATCCTCGAGCCGGACGCCGTCGTGCTCGGCGGGCCCACGGGCGTCGCGTGCGGTGCGCCGCTCGCCGACGCGACCGCCGCCGTCCTGCGCGGCACCGATCAGCGGACGGGAGCGGTCGTCGCGAGCGCCGTCCCCGAGCTCGCCGTCCTGCGCGGCGCGCGCTCCGTCGTCGCCGAGGACGTGCGCACCCTCCTGCTCGCCGCCGCGGGACGACCGGACCACCCGGTCGTCGCGCCCTCCGTCCCGGGGTAGTCCTCTTCACCTACCTCGCGAGCGGTGGCCGGCCGACCGTGGCACGGCCGCCCACCGCTCATCCTCGCCGCGCTCAGCGCGGGTAGCGCAGCTCGAACCGCTCGCACACCAGCGGCATGTCCGGCGCGAACTCGCGCGACAGGACGCGACGGAAGTACTTCTCGTGCTCGACGCGCCACGACTCCAGCGACCGGTCGTCCTCGCCCTCCGCGTGCGCGAAATCCGCGTCGACGTCCTCGAACGCGACCACCTCGACCGACGTCGTGCGGATCAGCGCACGCGGGTGGCCCGCGCCGTCGAGCAGGATCGACAGCTCGCCGACGCGCGGCACCGCCTCGCCCGTCTCCTCGTACTCCCACAGGGCCGACGACGTCGCCGTCTTCTCCCCCGTGAGCACCGCCATGAGCAGGTCGTCCGCCAGCGCCGGGTTGTCCCCGAACGACCACGCCGGAGGCGGCACGCTCTCGGACACCGTGGTGCCCGTGACGACGCCGAGCCGCGCCATGCCCGCGCTGGGCCGCGCCAGCTCCCAGAACGCCAGGATCTCCGCCGCCCGCTCGTCCACCGTCACGTCGTCCGTCACCGGGTCTCCCTCGTCCGCCTGTCGGGTCATGCCCCCCATCCTGGCGCACGGGGCCGCGCACCACCCGCACCGCTCACCGGCCGGTCGCGACGGCGACCGGTGGGACGACGAAGGGGTGGGCGACCCCTCGCACGGAACGCGCGAGTCGGTCACCCACCCCCGGTGGAGCGGAGTGGTCAGCGCGCGGCGCTGCCCTCGGTGTAGTCGGCGTCCTGCTGCTTCCACGCGAACAGCGACCGCAGCTCCTTGCCGACCTTCTCGATCGGGTGCTGCGCGGCCTTCTCGCGGAGTGCCGTGAACTCCGGCGCGCCGGCGTCCTGGTCGTCGATGAAGCGCTTGGCGAACGCGCCCGACTGGATGTCGGCGAGGACGCCCTGCATGTTCTCCTTGACGCGGGCGTCGATGACGCGCGGGCCGGAGACGTAGTCGCCGTACTCGGCGGTGTCGGAGACGGACCAGCGCTGCTTGGCGATGCCGCCCTCCCACATGAGGTCGACGATGAGCTTGAGCTCGTGCAGCACCTCGAAGTACGCGATCTCCGGCTGGTAGCCGGCCTCGGTCAGCGTCTCGAAGCCGTACTGGACGAGCTGCGACACACCGCCGCAGAGCACGGCCTGCTCGCCGAACAGGTCGGTCTCGGTCTCCTCGGTGAACGTCGTCTTGATGACGCCCGCGCGGGTGCCGCCGATCGCCTTCGCGTACGACAGCGCGACGTCCCAGGCCTGGCCCGACGCGTCCTTCTCGACGGCGATGATGTCCGGGATGCCACGGCCCGCGACGAACTCGCGGCGCACCGTGTGGCCCGGCGCCTTCGGGGCGACGAGGATGACGTCGACGCCCTCGGGGGCCTCGATGTAGCCGAAGCGGATGTTGAACCCGTGCGCGAACGCGAGCGTCTTGCCCGTGGCGAGGTTCGGCTTGATCTCGTCGTTGTAGATCGAGCGCTGGTGCTGGTCCGGCGCGAGGATCATGATCAGGTCGGCCCACGCGGCGGCGTCCGCCACGGACTTGACCTCGAAGCCCTCGTCCTGGGCCTTCGCGACGGACTTGGAGCCCTCGCGCAGGGCGACGACGACCTCGACGCCCGAGTCGCGCAGGTTCTGGGCGTGTGCGTGGCCCTGGCTCCCGTAGCCGACGATCGCGACCTTCTTGCTCTGGATGATGGACAGGTCGGCGTCGTCGTCGTAGAACAGCTCAGCCACGATGGATCTCCTCGGTTCTTCGTTGCGGTGCAGGGGTCTGTTGCGGTGTCGCGCGGAACGGCGACCGGTGCGCGCCGACGCCCACGGGGGTCTCGGTGCGAGGGTAGGCGATGGTCAGGCGGAGCGGACGACTCGTTCCAGCGCACGGTCCGTGATGGAGCGGGAACCGCGCCCGACGGCGACGGTCCCCGACTTCACGATCTCGCGCACGCCGTAGGGCTCGAGGGCCCCGAGCAGCGCGTCGAGCTTCTCCCCCGTGCCCGTCGCCTCGATGGTCACGGCGTCGGGGACGACGTCGACCACCTTCGCGCGGAACAGGTTGACGACCTCGAGGACGCCGGTGCGGTGGGCGCCGTCGGCACGCACCTTGACGAGCAGGAGCTCGCGCTGCACCGACGCGGACGAGTCGAGCTCGACGATCTTGATGACGTTGACCAGCTTGTTGAGCTGCTTCGTCACCTGCTCGAGCGGGCGCTCCTCCACGTCGACGACCACGGTGATGCGCGAGATCTCCTCGTGCTCGGTGGGGCCGACGGCGAGGGAGTGGATGTTGAAGGCACGGCGGGCGAACAGGCCCGCGACGCGCGTCAGCACGCCGGGCTTGTTCTCGACGAGCACGGAGAGGGTGTGGCGGGACATCGGTCAGTCCTCCAGGGACAGGGGTCGGATCGAGGCTGCATTGCGCTGCAGCCGAGTGCCTTGCTTCGCTGCGGCCCTCAACCTCCGCTGCATTCCGCTCAGTCCTCCCGGTCCCAGGCGGGCGAGATGCCCCGCGCGTACTGGATGTCGTCGTTGCTCACGCCGGCGGCGACCATCGGCCACACCATCGCGTCGCGCGAGACGTTGAAGTCGATGACGACCGGGCGGTCGTCGATCTCCATCGCGCGCTTGATCGCGGCGTCCACCTCGCCCATCGACTCGACGCGGATGCCCTCGCACCCGTACGCGTCGGCGAGCTTGACGAAGTCGGGCACGCGCGCCGTGCCGTGGCCGGTGTGCAGGTCCGTGTTCGAGTAGCGCTGGTCGTAGAACAGCGTCTGCCACTGGCGCACCATGCCGAGCGAGCTGTTGTTGATCAGCGCGACCTTGATGGGGATCTCGTTGATCGTGCAGGTGGCGAGCTCCTGGTTGGTCATCTGGAAGCAGCCGTCGCCGTCGATCGCCCACACCGTGGCGTCGGGGCGGCCGACCTTCGCGCCCATGGCCGCCGGGATCGAGAAGCCCATGGTGCCGAGGCCGCCGGAGTTGAGCCACGTCCGCGGGTGCTCGTAGCGGATGAACTGGGCCGCCCACATCTGGTGCTGCCCGACGCCCGCGACGTAGATCGACTCGGGGCCCGAGATCTCGCCCAGGCGGGAGATGACGTGCTGCGGGGCGAGGTGGCCGTCGTCGGGCTCCGTGTAGCCGAGCGGGTACGTCTCGCGCCAGTCGTCGATCTGGCGCCACCAGGCCTCGACGTCCGGCTTGCCCTTGGCCTCGTGCTCGCGCTCGAGCTCGGGCAGCAGGTCGGTGATGACCTCCTTGAGGTCGCCGACGATCGGCACGTCCACGTCGCGGTTCTTGCCGATCTCCGCGGGGTCGATGTCGGCGTGCACCACCTGCGCGTGCGGGGCGAAGCTCGACAGCGCGCCGGTGACGCGGTCGTCGAAGCGAGCGCCGAGCGACACGACGAGGTCGGCCTTCTGCAGCGCCGCCACGGCCGGCACGGTGCCGTGCATGCCGGGCATGCCGAGGTTCTGGGGGTGCGTGTCGGGCACCGCGCCGCGCGCCATGAGCGTCGTCACGACGGGCGCGCCCGACAGGTCGACGAGGCGGCGCAGCTCGGCCGACGCGTTCGCGCGGATCACGCCGCCGCCCACGTACAGGACCGGGCGGCGGGCCGTCGCGAGCAGGCGCGCGGCCTCCTTGATCTGCTTGCTGTGCGGCTTCGTCACCGGGTGGTAGCCGGGCAGCTGCACGTCCTGCGGCCAGGAGAACGTGGTGCGGGACTGCATCGCCGACTTCGCGATGTCCACGAGCACCGGGCCCGGGCGGCCGGTCGAGGCGATGTGGAACGCCTCGGCGATGGTGCGCGGGATGTCGTCCGGGTCGGTGACCAGGTAGGAGTGCTTGGTGATCGGCATCGTGATGCCGACGATGTCCGCCTCCTGGAAGCCGTCGGTGCCGATCATCGACTCGGCGACCTGGCCGGTGATCGCGACGAGCGGGATCGAGTCCATGTTCGCGTCGGCGATCGGGGTCACGAGGTTCGTCGCGCCCGGGCCCGACGTCGCCATCGTGACACCGACGCGGCCGGTCGCGTGGGCGTAGCCCTGCGCCGCGTGGCCGCCGCCCTGCTCGTGGCGCACGAGGATGTGGCGCAGGCGCTGGGAGTCCATGAGCGGGTCGTACGTCGGGAGGATCGCACCACCCGGGATGCCGAAGACGACCTCGGCACCGGCCTCCTCGAGCGAGCGGACGATCGACTGCGCGCCCGTCATCTCCTCGCCCGTCGGGGCGCCGTTCGAGGCGCCGGCCGGGCGAGCCGTGGCTGCGCGCCGGACGTCGCCGCGCGGGGCGACCGACGCGGGTGTCGGGGCGGGCTTCGGCGCCGCGGCGGCGGGCGCCGGGGCGCCCTGTCGCGGAGGTGCCGGGGTGGGACCCTGGGCCATGGTGTCTCCTGCGTGTCGTGGCCTCGGCCCGGCGGGCGCCCCGTGGGGCGCTCCGCCGGGAGCCGGAGCCGACCGTGGTGGTGCGGTCGTGCTGGTCGCGGTGTGCGGGTGCCGGTCCTCGCGGGTCTCGCGGGTGCGGCGCTCGCGGTGGCCGGGTAGGCCTGCCGCGGTCTGTCTGCCGTGCTGATGGCGTTGTGGTGGCAACAAAAAACCCCTCGGACCCGGGATGCCGGGCTGGACGAGGGGTGAGCGCGCTGACGAAGCCTGGTGGCGTGGCCTCAGCCGGCGCGCTCAGGAAGTACTACAAGGAGGATCGTCTGCACGTCTGGGACTGTACGCCCATGTCCCGGTGATGTCACGTGTCGAGGCGGCCGTCTCACGCACTGGGACGTGCGGGGCGCGGCCCGGTGCGCCGGAGCACCCGTCCCTCCCACGGCTCCAGGTGCCCGACGGCGCCCGGCCGGGTGCCGTCGTCGGCACGCCCGGGGTGCGTGGTCACGAGGACCGACGCGTCCTCCCAGCCCGTGAGCGTCCCGGCCGGGACGTCCTGCGGGACGCCGCCGACGTTGACGAGCACGAGGAGCTCGTCCCGGACGGTCGTCCCGTCGGGCCCGGTCGCGTCGAGGGCGCGCGTGAACGCGTAGACCGCCTCGTGGTCGGGCAGCAGCATGCGGAAGTCGCCGAGCGCGACGACCGGCTCCTCCCGGCGCAGCGCGACGAGCCGCCGGTAGAAGTGCAGCACGGAGTCCTCGTCGGCCCAGGCGGCCTCCGCGTTGATCGTCGTGTGGTTGGGGTTGACCTCGAGCCACGGCGTCCCCGTCGTGAAGCCGGCGTTCGCGCTCGCGTCCCACTGCACGGGCGTGCGGGCGTGGTCGCGGCTCGCGTGCGCGAGCACGGCGAGCATCTCCCCGTCGGTCCGCAGGCGCGGGGCGCCCGTGCGACCGGTGAGCTCGCGGAAGTACCCGAGCGACTCGACGTCCTGGTACTGCTCGATCCGCGTGAACGGTGCGTTCGTCATGGCGAGCTCCTCGCCCTGGTAGACGTAGGGCGTGCCGCGGTGCAGGTGCAGCAGGAGGGCGAGCGCCTTCGCCGAGGCGACGCGGTGCTCCGGGGAGTCGTCGCCGAACCGCGAGACGACGCGCGGCTGGTCGTGGTTGTCCCAGTAGAGGGCGTTCCAGCCCCGGTGGGCGAGGCCCGCCTGCCAGCGGCCGAGGGTCGCCTTGAGGTCGGCGAGGTCCCACCGGACCGGGTCGTACCGGGTCGCGCCGTGGTCGATGCCCATGTGCTCGAACTGGAACACCATGTCGACCTCGCGACGGTCCGGGTCGGTGTACCGCACGCCGTGCTCGACCGTCACGCCCGGCGTCTCCCCCACCGTGAGGATCTCCCGGCCCTGGGCGAGGTACGGCGCGAACACCTCGCGGTGCATCTCGGCGAGGAACTCGTGCACGCGCGGGCCGTCCGTGTAGTGCGGGCTCCCGTCCCCGTACGTGCCCCAGTGCACCTCGCCGTCGGGCAGCGAGCCGTCGGGCGCGACGTCCTTGGAGATGAGGTTGATGACGTCCATGCGGAAGCCGTCGACGCCGCGGTCGAGCCACCGCCGCATCATCGCGTAGACCGCCTCGCGGACGTCGGGGTTCTCCCAGTTGAGGTCCGGCTGCTTGGGGTCGAACAGGTGCAGGTAGTACTCACCCGAGGCCTCGTCGAACCGCCACGCGCTGCCCCCGAAGAACGAGCGCCAGTTCGTCGGCTCGGCACCCGGGGCGCCGGGCTCCATGCCCTCGCGCGCGGGGCGCCACCAGTACCAGTCGCGCCGCGGGCTCTGCGCGGACGAGCGCGACTCGACGAACCACGGGTGCTCGTCGCTCGTGTGGTTGACGACGAGGTCCATGACGAGCTTCATCCCGCGCGCGTGCAGGCCCTCGATCAGGGCGTCGAGGTCCGCGAGCGACCCGAACAGCGGGTCGACGTCCTCGTAGTCGCTGATGTCGTAGCCGTTGTCCGCCTGCGGCGACCGGTACACCGGGGACAGCCACACGACGTCGACGCCCAGCCGCTCCAGGTAGTCGAGGCGTCGCGTGATCCCCGGGAGGTCCCCGATGCCGTCGCCGTCGGTGTCCTGGAACGAGCGCGGGTACACCTGGTAGACGACCGAGCGCGTCCACCAGGGGGCGTCACCGGGCGTCTCGGCGCCGGGCCACCCCCCGCGGCGTGCGTCCTCGGCCTCGGTCCGGGCGTGCTGCGACATCGTCGGTCCTCTCTGCTCCAGGTCTCGTCCCTCACCCTGCCCGACCGCGCCGCGGGGCGCGCGTCCGGCACGCCGGGCGGACGTCTCCCACGACCGGGTCGAAGGACGGGGCGAGCACCGGTGCGGCGCTCACCACGCGTGCGCCCCGGCGAACGACGTCGGGGGCGGGTCGACGCCCAGGACGTCGCGCAGGACCGTGAGGTCGTAGGTGCGTTCCATCGCGAGGTGGCTCAGCGCGTACCGCGTGAGGCGCGGCGGCTCCGGGCGGCGCAGCCGCCGGGCGACCGTCTCGACCGCGCCCGCGAGCGCCCAGGCGGGGCGCACCGGGACGGCGACGACCCGCACGGCGGTACCGCGGCGGCGCAGCGCGTCGGCGAGCGCGTCGCGCAGCACCACCGGCTCGGCGTCGGCGACGTTCGCGACGAGCCACCCCGGGGTGGGCCCTCCCTCGCCGCCGGGCGCGCGGGCCGCGGCATCGGGCAGCACGACGGCGGCGCGCACCGCGGCGAGCAGCGTGTCCACGTGGGTCAGGGACTGGAGCACGCGCCCGCCGCCCGGCAGGACGAGGCGTCCGCGCCGTACGGCGGCCTCGACGCGCGGCAGGAGCGTCGTGTCGCCCGGCCCGTAGACGGCGTGCGGGCGCAGCACGACGACAGCGCCTCGGTCGGGGTGGCGCGCGGCGGCGCGGGCCAGCGGGCGCTCGGCCGCCGGCGTCGTCGAGGCGCTCGCACAGGAGCGGGGGGACGGCACCGGCGGCTGCTCGCGGGCGCGGACGCTCGGGCGGTACGGGTCGTACACGCTGCCGGACGAGACGTGCACGAACCGCGCGCCGGGGAACGTGTCGCGGACCGCGAGCGTCCCGGCGACGTTCGTGGCGCGCGCGACGTCGAGCGCGCACCAGTCGGACACGGCGGCGCCCGCGTGCACGACGGCGTCCACCGGGGGCGGGTCGGCGAGCGGACCGGTGGTGAGGTCCCAGGGGAGGTGCCGGGCGCCGTCGACCGCCGGGTCGCGGCGGGAGGACGTCCAGACCTCGTGGCCGTCGGCGACCAGCCCGCGCGCGACCGCTCCCCCGACGAACCCCGCCGCCCCGGGGGCGACGCCGCGCCCGCGCGGGTGGCGGGGGTGGCTCGGCCGACGGCGGGGGGCGCGGCGGCCCGCCGCGGCGCGGCGGGCCCGGTCGGCGCGGCGGGCGCGGTCGGCGCAGCGGGCGCGGTCGGCGCAGCGGGCAGGGTCGGCGCAGCGGGCACGGTCGGCGCGGCGCTCCCGAGCGGCGCGGCGGGCACCAGCGGCGCGGCGGCGCGCGAGAGCGCGGCCCGGTCGGGCTTGCGCGAGCGACCGGCGAGCGGCACGCGGTCGGCGTGCAGCACGACGTCGGGCAGCGCGTCGTGGTCGAGAACGCTCGGCAGCGCGGTGCGCACCCGGTCGACGAGCGGGTGGTGCGGGTCCAGACGCACCGCCGCACCGGCGTCGGGCCGAGGATCGGTCCCGGAGCCCGCGTCCGGCCGACAGTCTCCCGACGCCGAGGTGACGACGAGCGCGACCCGCTCGTCGCCGTCGACCTGGGGCACCCCCACGAGCAGCGCCTCGCCGACGCCGTCGAGCGCCGCGACGCGCGGCTCGTAGAGGCCGGGGTAGATGTTCGTCGTGCCGCGGATGATCATGTCCCGCGCGCGGCCGACGAGGACGAGCCGTCCCGCGTCGTCGAGGCGTGCGAGGTCGCCGGTGCGGTGCTCCGCGGCCCGTGCGCCCGCGCCGCGGGCGGGGGCGTCGAGGTCGTGCAGGTAGCCCGCCATGAGCGACGGCCCGGACAGCACGAGCTCACCGACGACGTCGTCGCGGCCGGGCTCCCCGACGACGGTGTCCCGGCCTTCCTCGGGCTCCTCGTCCTCGACCGGGTCGAGCCGCGCGACCGTGCCGGGCAGCGGGACGCCGACGAGGCCGCCGTCGCCCCCGTACGCGAGCTTCTCGCGGGCCTCGACCACCGCGACCGGCAGGATCTCCGTCATCCCGTACACCGCGACCCACCGCGTGCCGGGCAGCACGCGCGTCGCGCGCTCCAGGAGCGCGCGGGTCACGGGAGCGCCGCCGACGAGCGCGACGCGCGGCCCGTGCGCGGGCACCGCCCCGGCCTCGATCGCGTCGAGCAGCGCCGTGACGTCCGCGGGCACGAGGTACGTGCCTGCGGCGCCGGCGGGCTGGCGGGCGGCGGTGGGGGAGTCGCGGCGCGGCGGGGCGGCCGGCGGGGCGCGGCGGG
>ERZ1464670.6-NODE-6-length-18524-cov-13.248416_pt1 | contig 18524 bp, 14 predicted proteins | sample MGYA00563975_ERZ1464670 | MGnify/ENA primary metagenome ERZ1464670 (study PRJEB39283, sample SAMN07833605) | human skin metagenome | isolation source: Scalp | host: Homo sapiens | place: India: Bengaluru | collected 2015-06-26 ... | reverse complement strand
CCCCGCCCCCCCCCCCCCCCCCCCCCCCCCGCCCCCCCGCCCCCCGCGCCCCCCCCGCGGCGCGGGCGGCGCGCGCCGGCGGGCCCCCGCCGCGCCCCGGGCGGCGCGGCGGCTCCGGGCCGCGCGGAGCAGCCGCGCGTCGGCCACGGACACCGCACCGGCCACCCGCGGCGCGAGCCGGACGATCCCCCGCACCACCCGGTCGAGGCACGCCAGGTCGTCGTCCTCCCACGCCTCCCGCTCCGGGCGTCGGGTCATCGCCGGGACGACGTGGAACCGCACGAGCTTGATCGCGACCGCGAGTCGTACGCGCGGGCCCAGCGACGCGACCGTCGACGTCCCGAGGAGCCTCTCGACGGGCTCGAGCTCGGCGGCGGCCGGACGCGGCTCCAGCGTGACGCGCTCCGGCGCGTCGGCCCCCATGACGTACGCGGGGAGTCCGGGGTCGTGGTCGACGCGACCGCCCCCGGTGAGCAGCGCCAGCCCGAGCTCGATGTCCTCGCCGGTCCGTAGACCGGGCGTGAGCCTGGTCCCCAGCTTCTCCAGGTACGTCCGTCGCACGAGCCCCAACGGGGCGGTGCGGTACACGAGACGGTCACGGACCAGGTCGAGCGGCTCGGTGCGACCGCGGCGCACGAGGGGGTCGTGCGACCGCGCGCCGTCCTGGTGCCGGAGAGGGACCAGGAGATAGTCGGTGGAGCGCTCCTCGGCAAGGGCCACCCAGGCGTCGAGGGCGTCCGCCTCGACGAAGTCGTCCGAGCCCATGATGGCGACGTACCGCGCGTCCGCGAGCGCGAGCCCGTGGTTGAACGGACCGGCGGGCGACCTCTGCCCGTCGTGGAGCTCCACGACGCGGAGCCGGTCGTCCTCGGCGACGGCGCCGAGCGCACCGAGCACCTCGTCGGCACGGAGGTGGTGGGCGACGATCGTGAGCCGCACCGGCACGCGAGCAGCCAGCACGGACGCCGCGGCACGGCCGATCTCCCGGCGGAGGTCGTGCACCGCGACGACCACGTCGACGACGGGCGTCATGCGCGCACGCCCCGGGCGATCGCGTCCACGGCACGGACCCACCCGGCCACCTGCGTCTCCGCGGAGAGGTCACGGGCGGCGGCCTGCGACGCCGCCTTGAAGGAGGCGACGCTCTCGGGCGTGAGCCTCCCCACCGCGTCCGCGAGGGCCCCGGCGGTGAAGTCCTCGGTCACCAGCCCCAGACCGCGCGCACGGACGACCTCGGCCATCTCGGGCGTCGGGCCGACCACGAGCGCCAGCCGCGCCTGGACGTAGTCGAAGAACTTGTTCGGCAGGGCGAACCGGTTGTTGAAGTTGACGGGCGGAAGGACGTGCACGCCGACGTCGTACGTGTTGAGGGTCGCGACGAGCCGCTCGTACGGCACGGCGTCGTGCACGCGCGTGCGGCTCCCCGCGGCGGCGAGGGCGCGGAGCTCGTCGAGGTAGGCGGGCTCGTTGGGCGCGAGGTAGAGGTCGAGGGTCACCGGGGCGGCTGCGCCCTCGACCGCCTCGATGAGGAGCCCGAGGTCGCGGTTCCTCAGCGCCGCACCGCTGTGGACGACACGGACCGTCTCCCCCACGGCGCCCGGAGCGAGGTCGGCGTACGGGGTCGCGTTGGTGACGACACCCGGGCGGAAGCCGAAGTCGTCCTCGTACTGCCGGGCGAGCCCCTGACCCACGGTCGTGGTCGACGCGACCCGACGCACGTACCGGCGGCACAGCCAGCGCACGTAGGGCGCCCGCCAGAACACCCAGGCGCGGACGTCGTCGTGCAGCCGCGGGGAGTACTCGTGCAGGTCGGCGTGGACGCGGCCGGGCGGTGCCAGCTCGAGCGCGAGCGGCACCGTCTCCACGTCGTCGGCGAGCACCACGTCGAACGACCGGCCCGCGAGAAGCCGACGCGCCGCACGGACGGCGCCGGTCGACGAGTACGCGGCGCGGTACAGCCGTGCCGCCAGGAGCCGGAATTTCGTGTCGTCCGCGCGGACGTCGTCCGGGATCCGCAGGTGCTCGACGCCGCCCGGCGCAGGACCGTACCCGCACGTCGTCACCTGGTAGTCGTCCTGGAACGCGTGGACCTGCTTGAGGACCCGCGCGTCCGAGGCGATCGGCGAGAAGGACAGGATGAGAAGACGGGGACGAGACACAGGGCTCCTCGGCTGGTGGCTGCTCGGGTCAGGCGCGGCCGCGCCGGTCGACGATGGCGTCGATCGCCTCCGACCAGACGCCGACGACGTTCTCGGCCGAGTACGTCGTGGCGGCGCCGTCCGCCGCGTCCTTCCACCGCGCCACCTCGTCGGCCCCCAGGTCGTCGAGGACACGGCGCAGGTCTGCGGCCTCGAAGCCGTCGGCGACCGTCCCGGCACCCGTCGTCCTGACCAGGGCCGCCATCTCGGGCGAGGGCCCCACGACGACTCCGAGCCGTGCCTGCAGGAAGTCGAAGATCTTGTTGGGCAGCGCGAAACGGCTGTTCACCGTCTGCGGCTCGAGGAGGTAGACGCCGACGTCGAACCGGTTGAGCGAGCGCACGAGCTCCGGTTGCGGCACCGGGTCGTGCACGGTCACCCGCCCGTCCGTGCCGTCCGCCCGGGCACGGAGCTCGTCCACGTACGCCTTGTTCGTCGGGACGAGGAACAGATCGAGGGTCACGTCGGCCCGCGTCGTCAGCGCCGCCTCGACGAGCTTGTGGATCCCCCGCGAGGGTGCGCCGACCCCCGCGTGCACGAGGCGGAGGGGACGGCCGACGGCGCCGGGCTCGAGCGCGTGGAACGGCGGGACGTTCGGCACCACGGCGGGCTCGAACCCGCAACGGCTCGCGTACTCTCGCGCGATACCGGGCCCGACCGTGGTGGTCGAGGCGGCGCGGCCGGCGAGCCGGGTGCAGACCCAGGCGTTGTAGACGCCGGGAAGTCGCCGACGTCCCCGCAGCGCGGCCCCCTCGAGCGGCCAGAACTCGTGGAGGTCCACGTGGAGACGGTCGAGACCGACGAGGGTCCGAGCGAGGATGACCGTGTCCACGTCGTTCGCCAGCACCACGTCGAAGTCGCGGCCGCGGAGCCTCTGCCGGGCTTCCCGGGCCCAGGCGTTGCGCCAGTAGGCGGCGCGGTACAGACGGACGCTCTTGAGCGCCTCGGTGACGAGCCCTCGCACGCGCGCCCGCCGCGGGTCCGCGGGCACGACCGGGTCGGCGACCTGCACGTGCTCGACGTCGGGGTGGGGCTGCGGTCCGAACCCGCAGGTCGTGACGTCGTAACGCTCGGCGAACAGGCGGACCTGCTTGAGCACCCGGGCGTCGCTCGCGATCGGCGAGAACGAGAGGATGAGGAGGCGCGGCCGCTCAGACATCGGCCACCTCCAGGCCCGCCAGGCGCGCCTGCACCCGGAAGTCCGGGACGACCCGCTGGAGGTCCTCGAAGGAACCCGTGGCGAGGATGCGACCGCTGTCCATGTAGGCGATCGCGTCGAACGACCGGATGGTCGCGAGCCGGTGCGCGACCGCGATGATGGTGACCTCGCCCTGCAGGTTCCGGATGGCCTGCGCCACGGCGTCCTCGGTGCGTCCGTCGAGCGCGCTCGTCGCCTCGTCGAGCACGAGCACGAGCGGGTCGGAGTAGAGCGCCCGCGCGATACCCAGTCGCTGCCGCTGGCCGCCGGAGAGGTTGGCGCCCCGCTCCTCGAGCATCGCGTCGATCCCGCCCTCGCGGGTGTCGAGCAGCTCGTCGAGCTGCGCCCGTCGCAGCGCGCTGACCACGCGCTCGCGGTCGAAGTCGTCTCCCCACGTCAGCGCGACGTTCTGGGCGATCGAGGCGGCGAACACCGCCACGCTCTGCGGGACGTACGCCACCCGGGAACGCCAGCTCCTCTGCGCCTCGGCGATGGGGACGCCGTCGACCTCGACGGTTCCCGCGGTCGGCCTCGAGAGACCGAGGAGGATGTCGACGAGCGTCGACTTGCCGGCGCCGGACGGGCCGGCGATGCCGAGCGTGCTGCCGAACGGGATCGTGAGCGTCAGGTCCTCGAGCACGTCGGTCTGGGTGCCCGGGTACCGGAAACGGACGTCGCGGAGCTCGAGGTTCCGGGGCGCGTCCGGAAGCGTGCGGACGTCGGCCAGCTCGTCCTCTCGCGCGGCCGTCTGGGCGTCGGTGATGTCCGAGACGACGTTGCGGGCGTGGACCTCGTTCGAGCTCGCCTGCGTGAGGCTGGCCTGGACCCCGTTGATCGCCGGCAGCATGCGGAAGCCGGTGAGCGTGAAGAGCGCGATCGCGGCGACCGCCTCGTCCAGCCCTCCGGACGCGTACGAGATCCCGCCCACGATGAGCATGCCCACCATGAGCGCCGCCTCCATCGTGTACTTCGGCACGATCGACAGGAACGAGATGTTCGCGCGGGAGTGTGCGGCGTGCGAGCGGATCTCGCGTACGTGGAGGCGCACCGCGTCCAGCCGCCCGCGGAGCGTGAACTCCTTCAGCGCCTCGACGAGCTCGGTCATGACGCCGGCCGCGCGGTAGGCGTAGGTCCGGTTGGTGCGCCCGGCGGCGGCGACCTTGCGCGAGAGGTACGTCGACATGAAGACGCCGACGAGGACGAGGTAGGCCATCACGGCGAGCGCGCTGACCGGCTGCGCGACCAGCAGGACCGAGGCCACCGCGACGAACGTCAGGGCGTTCGTCGGGATCGTCGAGAGCGGGATGAGGAATCCCATGATCGTGTTGGCGATGCCCGTGTCGGCCACACGCGTCAGGTCGGACGTGCTGCGCCGCGAACGCTCTTCCCACGTCAACCGGGTGTAGGCCTGGAAGAGGCGGTCACCGACCTCGAGCTCGTACCGGGCGAACCGGCGCGTCGCCCACCACTGCAGCAGCAGGGTCGCGGCGCCCTTCAGGACGATGAGCCCGCACGCGACGACGACGAACCAGACCGCCGCGTCGGGCGGGAACGTCCCCAGGACCGGCAGCTTGATCGGAGAGCCGGTGAGCGTCGGCGTCATCACGACCGCGAAGAGACCCATGGAGAGCACGTCGAGCAGCGCGAGGGCCGTGGAGGCAGAGATGAGTCGCAGGTAGAAGCGGGAGGTCCCTGGCGGGAGGATGCGCAGCACCTGCCGGGCGACGGAGTAGAGCGACAGCAACAAGGCTCCAGGGTCGGCGCGGAGACGAGGAGCCACCATCGTCCCACACGACCGGGACGAATCAGGCCACGATCACGACGGCGGATCCACCCCGAGGAAGGGCGCCAACGCTGCGGCCGCGGCGCGCCCGTCATGGAGTCGACGGACGAGCTCCGGGCCTCGGGACGCCGCGTCCCGGGCCGCGTCACGGTCGTCGAGGAGCCGCAGGAGCACGGCGCGCAACGACCCCGCCTCCGCCTGCACGACGGGCAGGTCCGTACCGGTGCTCCGACGTACCTCGTCGCGCACCTGGTCGGAGACGTGCGACACCACCACGCGCCCCGCCGCCATCGCCTCGCAGGCCGCGACGCCGTAGCTGCCCAGCGCGAACTGGTCGAGCACGACGTCCGCCCGCCGGTAGAGCTCCTGCATGCCCGCGCGGTCGAGCCCCTTCGCCTGCCGGTACTCGATCATGCCGGACTCGTCCAGCTCGCGGAGCACCGGCTCGACGAGGTCGGTGCCCTTGAGCGACCCCCTGCTCGGCGCGTGGACGACCACCGGGACCCGGCGCACCATCGGCGCGGCCTCGACCGCCCAGGTGCTCGTGTCGACGCAGACGGGGAGCCACGTCGCCCCCGGCACGCCGCGCAGGCCGCCCGGCGGCGACACGCACGCAGGGACGCCCCGGTCTCTCAGCTCCCGCAGCCGGGCCAGGTTGCTCGTCGCCACCGACTCGAGCACCGCGGCGTCGCCGTACGCGCCCCGGAACGGGGAGTGCTCCTCGCGCCGCGCGTGCGCGCTCGGCAGCCGGACCTCGCTGCCGTGGCTCAGCGTGGCCACGGAGACGCCGGCCGCGCGCAGCCGCGCCACCTCGTCCGCCGTTCCGCCCCGGGACAGTCGGGGGAACAGGGGGAGCTGCGCCTCGACGATGACGTGCGTGAACTTCTCGACGGCTGCCCGCTCCGCGCGCTGCCAGCTGCGGGACGTCCGGTAGACGTGGCCCGGCACGTGCTGGTCGGCCTGGAACCCGAACCCTCCGAGCGGAGCCATGTTCCGGGCCCCGACCCCGTCGAGGTGCCGCTCGACCGCACGGGCCCAGGCGTAGCCCTGACCGGCATAGTTGGCGGGCGCGACGTAGAGCCGGACGCGTGCGTCGGGGACGTCGACCGGCGGTGGAGGCGCGACGTACGGGCGGTGCGCGGCCCACGCCGCCAGTCGCTCCTCGACCGCCGGGGGCAGCGCCGACGACGCCCGCCCTGCGAGTCGGCGGAGTCCTCCCGGCGTGCGCTGGTAGATCCGGCCGAGGACGGACGTCAGTCGCACGGCGCGGCCCCCTCGTCCTGTCGGGCGGGAGCGACCGTCACGGCGGGTCGGACGCCGCTCACGGCCGGGCCCCGCGCGACGCCCCGCGGACGACCTCGGCGACCGTGCGCGCACGAGCCCGTGCCGAGGCGTTCTCCTCGGCCCAGCGCGCGAGCCGCGTCCGCTCCGTCGGCGCCGGTTCCACGGCGAGAAGTTCGGAGAGGGCGCGGGCGACCTCGTCGACGTCGTGGTCCACGGCCGCACCCAGGCGGTCCTGACGGATCACCGTGCGCGCGGCGCCCGGTCCGGCGTAGAGCACCGGCGTGCCGGACGCCAGTCCCGCGTACACCTTCGTCGGGAAGGCGAAGTCGTACCCGAGTCCCGGTCGCAACGAGACGAGTGCCGCGCGCGCACCGCGGAGCCAGGCCGACGCCTCGGCGGGCGGGACGGTGCGGAGCATGCGCACCGCCTCCGCCCCGTCGGGGAGGGACCGCGCGACCCGCTCGATCTCCTCCCAGGCGCTCCCCTGGCCGAGGAAGACGAGAGTCGCGCCGGGGACCGCGGCTCGGACGGCGGGGAGCGCCCGGACGAAGACGTCGGCGCCCTGCCACTCGGAGGTGGTCCCGGCGTAGACGGCGTACGGCCCCGGCGGTCGGGACGCAGCCGGTTCGCCGTCTGGTCGGAACACCTCGGTGTCGATGCCGTTGCGCACGACGGCCACGTCGCGCGCCCCGAGCTCGCGGACCCGGTCCGCGACGCCGTCGGTCACGGCCACCACGCGGGCAGCGCCCCGCAGCACCCACGACTCGACGGCGCGCAGCGCGCGGACCACGGGCCCCGGGGCCGCTCCGCTGGTGTCCGCCGCGTCGGACCAGACGTCGGCGGCGTAGTAGACGTAGGGGATCCGACGCACCGCGCACGCGAGCCGCACCGCGACACCGGTCGTCGGGGGCGGCTCGGCGACGACGACGTCGAGCGACCGCGTCAGGAGGAGCCGGAGGAACAGCGGGACGTCGAAGCTCAGGTACTGGACGTACCCGCGCACGTAGCCCTGTCGATCGCGCAGGACGGGCCAACGACGGACACGCACCCGCTCCCCGACCGGTCCGGGAACCGTGCCCCGCGGTGCGGCGACCGTGAGGACCTGGACGTCGTGACCTTCCTCGGCCAGCGCCTCGGCCAGCGCGCGGAGCCGAAACGCTGCGGCCGCGGGCTCCGGGTCGTAGATCCTGCTGGCAAGCGCGACACGCACGCGGCGTCCTTTCCTCGCTGACGGGGCGGATTCATCCTAGGTGTTCGTGTCGCGCGAACCGGCGATGACGTCGTCGGATGCCTACGCTGGTCTCCGGATCGACAAGGAGCTCACACATGCATCGAAGGTCGCTCGTCGCGAGCGTCGTCACCGCGGCGATGGTCGCCGTCCTGGGCGTGACGTCGGCAGCGGCCGCTGCCGTCGTCACCACGTCCGAGAGGGTCTACCTCCCGCCGGGCGGCGCGGTGACGATCGCCGGGCACGGGTTCGGTCACGGCCGTGGACTGTCCCAGTGGGGTGCGCGCGGTGCGGCCACGCAGGGGGTCGGGTACCAGGACATCCTCGACTTCTACTACCCCGGGACGACGCGCGTCACGCAGAACAACGCGGAGATCCGGGTGCTCGTCTCCGCGGACGACGACAACGAGGTCCGGGTCGTCGCGCAGGACGGCATGACGGCGTCCGACACGCGGAACACGAGACGGCCCATCGGGTTCCCCGGAGAGACCGTGACGCAGTGGCGCATCGTCCGGCAGGCCGAAGGTCTCTTCCTCCACGGGCTCGTCAACGGTGCGTGGCGGCCCTGGTCGCAGGGGGCGTCGTCGTCCTTCCTCGGCATCGAGGCGCCGTCGGGCACCGTGCGGCTGCTCCTGCCGAACGGCACGAGCAAGCTCTACCGCGGTTCCGTCCGAGCTGTCGAGGACGGAGCCGCACCACGCCTGCGGACCGTCAACGCGCTCCCCATGGAGTCCTACCTCCGCTCGGTGGTGCCGTCCGAGTCCCCGTCGAGCTGGCCCGCCGACGCCCTGCGGGCTCAGGCCGTCGCCGCGCGGACGTACGCGTCGTTCGACCGTGCCGCTCGTCCGAGCGCACCGTGGCACACCTGCGACACGACGTCGTGCCAGGTGTACCCCGGGTATCGCACCTACAACAGCGCCGGCGTCGTGACGACGACGCACGAGGCGAGCACGACGGACGCTGCCATCGCGGGTACGGCCAACCAGGTGCGGTACTTCGGCGGCGCCCCTGCCTTCACCCAGTTCAGCTCGTCGAACGGGGGCTGGACCGCGTCGGGGTCGCTGGCCTACCAGGTCGCCAAGCCCGACCCGTGGGACGCGATCGGGAACCCGGTGCACAGCTGGTCGCTCCGCGTCACGACGGAGAGGCTGCGCACCGCGTACCCGCAGGTGGGTACGCCCCGCTACGTCGAGACGTCGCGCAGGACGGGGGACGGCGAGTGGGGCGGCCGGGTCGTGGACGTCGTGATCGCCGGCTCGTCGGGCAGCGTCACCGTGTCGGGGAGCGCGTTCCGTTCCGCGCTCGGGCTCCGGAGCGACTGGTGGAAGCTGACCGGGAGCACCCGCCTGGACTCGGACACCACCGCCGACGGCCGCCCCGATCTCGTGGCCGTGATGAACGACGGGAGCCTTCGGTCGTACGAGGGCACGGGCGACGGCGGGTTCGCGGGCTGGCGCCAGGTCGGCAAGGGCTGGTCGGGCATGCGGCTGGTGGTGCGGGCCAACGATCTGACGAGCGACGGGCGCACGGACGTCCTCGCCGTCGACCAGACGGGCGTCCTGTGGCGGTACGAACCGGACGGCAAGGGCGGGTTCGGCTCGGCCACCAAGGTCGGGCCCGGGTGGGGCGGCTTCCGGATGATCGTCATGCCCGGGGACATCGACGGTGACGGTGCCGTCGACATGCTCGCCATCGACAGCGGCGGGGTCATGTGGCAGTACCCCGGTCGCGGCGACGGCAGCTTCCAGTCCCGGTTCCGGGTCGGTCCGGGCTGGGGAGGCATGACCGCGGTCCTCGGCGGTGGCGACTGGACCGGTGACGGTCGGGTCGACTTCGTCGCCCGAGCGGCGGACGGCCGACTCTTCCTCTACCAGGGCGGCGTGAACGGAGGATTCTCCGGCCGGCAGATCGGCACGGGCTGGTCCGGGATGCGGCTGCTGACGGTGGTCGACGACTGGGACGGCGACACCCGGCCCGACGTCCTCGCGTCCGGCAGCGACGGCGCGCTGCGGATCTACCCGTGGCTGGGCGACCGCTTCGGGTCGCCCCGCGTGATCGGGCCCGCTCGCCCAGCGCCCCTCGCCCGTCGCCGCACCCGCCGCCTGTCCCGGCGCCGTCGCCCCGCACGCCGTCGCCGACGCCGGGACGGCTCCAGGCCGCGGGCTCGGCGACGACGGTGCACGACCGCCCTGCCCCGGACGAACCGTCGGCTGTCTACGCGAACCCTGCGGCCCGGGCACCGACCGCCGCGCGGCAGCGCCGTCCCCGGGGTAGAGCCGGACCGTGCCGTCAGCCGCCACGAGCGCGATGTCGGGCCGGCCGTCGCGGGTGGCGTCACCGACACCGATGATCGACGCCGCGCCGCCCCAGCCCTGACCGATCCTGCGCGGAGCGCCGAGCTGTCCGGCACCGTTGCCCTCGCGCAGGACGAGCGCGCCGCTCTCGCGCGTCACGACGTCGGGGACGCGGCCGGTCCACGCCCCGACGCTGACGAGCGTGTCGGCACCGGGGGCGGTGCCGATGACGAACGGTCGGCCGAAACCGCCTCTGCCGTCGCCCGGGTAGACCCAGATCCGGCCGGAGCCCCGCTCGAGGCTGAGGAGCGCGGGACGGCCGTCCCCGGCGAAGTTGGGAGCGCCGACGATCGACACCATCCCGCTCCATCCGACACCGATCTGCGTGGCGGTCGGCGAGAAGGCGCCGTCGCCCGTGCCGGCGTGCAGGAACAGCCGCCCGTCGGACCCGCGCACCATCAGGTCGGGGCGCCCGTCACCGTTCCAGTCACCGGAGGGGACGACTGAGGCCCCCGCCCCGACACGCACCGAGGTGGGGAGGGTCGTGCCGAACCGGTCGTCCTTCGAGTACGGGTAGCGGCGCAGGTTTCCGGAGCGGTCGACCGGGTACACCTCGATGACGTCCCCCGACCGCGTCCCCACGACCGCGGAGAACGACTGCCAACCGTTCCCGATCTGGGTCCGCGCACCGAACGACCCCTGGCCGTCGCCGGGGTACCTCCACAGGAACCCGTCCCGGTCACGGGCGATCAGGTCGGCGTGCCCGTCACCGGACGCGTCCCCGACGCCGATCAGTGTCGTCATCGCGTTCCACCCCTGGCCCAGGCGCACGGTGCCGTTGAACCCGCCCCGACCGTCGCCCCGGTAGGTCACGAGGCGGCCGGTCGCGTCGCGCGCGACGAGCGCCGGGCCCGAGCGGAGATTCCCGATCATCGTGATGGCCGACATGCTCTGCCAGCCCCAGCCGATCTGCCGCGGGCTGCCGAAGCCACCGCGTCCGTTGTTGGGGTAGAGCCAGAGGCCTCCGTCGCTCGCTCGTCGCGCGAGCAGGTCGGGATAGCCGTTGCCGTCCCAGTCGAAGCCGCCGACGATCGCGTTCATCACGGACCAGCCCTCGCCGATCTGCCGGGGTGCTGCCCAGCCGTTCGCCGTGCGGGCCAGGAGGAAGAGCCGACCGCTCGCGTCGCGCCAGACGAGATCGCCGCGACCGTCCCGGTCCCAGTCACCGGCCGCGACGAGCGTGCGCCCGGCCCAGCCCGTGCTGACGGTGGTCGGCGCCTCCCACCCCCAGCCGCGGGGTGCCCGGAGCGAGACCGTCCCTCGCTGCTCGACGACGAGCTCGGGCAGGGCGTCGCCCGCGAGGCTCCGCGAGGTCGTCCGGAAGGGTGCCGAACCCTGGAGGGAAGCCGCCTTCGAGCGGAGCTCACCGAGCCGCGGGTACAGGTTCGCGCCGGGGCACGACGTCTGGCCGACGTCCCGGTGGCCGACGACGGCCGACATGGTGCGCCCGTCGATGCTCGCCGTCCCGTTCGCGCTGACGCCGTGGAGCGAGAGCTTCCAGGCGATCAGTCGCGACATCGCGTCCATCGCCGCGGCGGGGACGCCGACCTGGTCGTAGTTCCCCATGAGCGAGAGGCCGAACGTGTGCGAGTTCACGCCTGACGCGTGCGCGCCGACGATCGCGCGCTCCACCCCGCCCGCGCGTCCTTCCCAGATGCGACCGAACTTGTCGACGAGGAAGTTGTAGCCGATGTCGCCCCAGCCGCGGGACTGCGCGTGGTAGGTGTAGATGCCCCGGATGATCGACGGCACCTGCGCCGCGGTGTAGTTGTTGGAGCCGGCGGTGTGGTGCACCACGGCGCCGTTGACGCGGCCGACCTGCGGCGTCCAGGTCATGATCGACTCGTCGGCGCCCCACTGCGCGCGCGTGTTGATCGTCGGACGGGACACGGCGGCCGCCGCGAAGCCGTCGGGTTCGAAGGTGGTGCCGCCGGACGCGGACTCGTCGACGATCGCGGGCGGCGCGACGTCCGGCTCCTCCACGAGCCTCGTCGTCGCCACGGTCGGCTCCGCGTCCGCCTCCCCCGGCTCGATCACGACGAGGCGGATGTCCTGGGGCAGGCTGTCGGCGGCGCCGCGCACCGCGACCTCGACCTCGTCGACGTCCCCGACGAAGGCCGGCTCCGTGCCGTCGCGGAGCACGGTCGCGTCGGACCCGACCTCGTCCTCCGTCGGGTCGTCGGAGACGACCTCCTCCTGGTCGAGGACCGCCCACTCCGACCAGGTCTTGGCCGTGCGCGTCCGCAGCACCACGGTCGCACCGTCGGGTGCGGTGCCCTGCTCCCAGGTGACGCCGACCACCGCGAGGCCCGTCGTCTCGCCGGAGGTCGCGACGACCGTGCCGTCCTGCTCGGGAGCACCTGCCTCCGTGAACGGGGCGTCGGCGTCCGTGGGCGCGTCCAGCGCCTGGGGGCTCTCGTCCACGGCGAGCTCCGCGACGTCGGACTCGATCCCCTCACCGCCCTCCGTGGCCTCGAGCGAGGCGCGAACGGGTGCCGCGGTGGCTGGTGCCGCCGTGGCGGGCGCGGCGGCCGCTGCCGTGAACGGCAGCGCGAGTACCGCGGCGCCCGCCACGAGGGATCGAAGTGACGTACCGAACCGATGCGACTGCATCGTTCCTCCCCTGTGGTCGAGATGTGTGCCTTGGGCACTCTCTCGTCACCGTACGTTCCCGGGAGAAAGTCCGCAGTGCGGGCGAGCAGGTTCAGAGGGTGATCATCGTGCCCGTTCGGGACGAATCGAGCACCGCCTCCGCGACCTCGAGGGTGCGCAGCCCCTCCTCCATGGTCACGACGTCGTGGCGCAGCCCCAGCACCGCGTCGCGGAACGCCTCGTGCTCGACGCGGAGCGGCTCCCGCTTCGCGAAGGCGTACCGCGTGACGTCCCCCTCGGAGACGCCCCGGAAGGCCGAGACGGCCTCCCACTCCGTCGGGATGACCCCGTTGGCGTAGAAGGTGAGGTCGGCGGTCCCCGTGTCGGCGACGAACGCGCCGCGCTCGCCGGTGACGATGGTGACGCGCTCCTTCATCGGCGAGAGCCAGTTGACGACGTGGTTCGTCACGACGCCGTTCTCGAGACGTCCGGTCACCGTGACCATGTCCTCGTGAGGACGGCCGCTGCGGTGGGTCGTCTGCGCCGCGACCGACTGGAACGGGCTCTGGGCGACCCAGGCCGTGAGGTCGATGTCGTGGGTCCCGAGGTCCTTGACGACTCCGACGTCGGCGATGCGCGCGGGGAAGGGGCCCTGGCGGCGGGTCGCGATCTGGTACACCTCGCCGAGCTCGCCCGCCTCCGTGCGGCGGCGGAGCTCCTGGAGCGCGGGGTTGAAGCGCTCGATGTGCCCGACGGCGCCCACCAGGCCGGCCTCCGCGCACGCCGGGGCGCCCTTCCGGCCGGCCTCGCTCGTGGCGGCGATGGGCTTCTCGACGAGCGTGTGGACGCCGGCGGCGGCGAGGGCGAGCGCCACGTCCTCGTGGAAGACGGTGGGCACCGCGACGACGGCCATCTGGATCCCGGCGGCGATCAGCGCGTCGACGTCGGGGAGGACGTCGAGGTCACCCGACACGCCGTAGGGGTCGCCGCCCGGGTCGGCGACGGCCACGAGGTCGACGCCGTCGATCTCGCGGAGCACCCGGGCGTGGTGCCGACCCATGGCACCGAGGCCGATGAGGCCTGCGCGGAGGTCGGCCATCACGCACCTGCCTTCACGACGGTGTTGACCGCGGTGACGATGCGGTCGAGGTCGGCCTGGGTGAGCGACGGGTGCACCGGCAGGGAGATCACCTGCTGCGCCGCGATCTCGGTCTCGGGCAGGTCGAGGCCCGGCGCGAAGTGCCGCAGGCTCTCGAGACGGTGGTTGGGGATCGGGTAGTAGACGCCCGAGCCCACGCCGTGCTCCTCGCGCAGCGCGGTCACCACGCCGTCGCGGTCGTCGGCGACCCGGATCGTGTACTGGTGGTAGACGTGCACCGCCCCGTCGGCGACGGGCGGCGTGACGACGCCCTCGAGGTTCTCGGTGAGGAACGCCGCGTTGCGCTGACGGTCCGCGGTCCAGCCCTGGACCTTGGTGAGCTGCACCCGGCCGATCGCCGCGTGGACGTCGGTCATGCGGGCGTTGAAGCCGACGACCTCGTTCGCGTACTGGCGCTCCATGCCCTGGTTGCGCAGCAGCCGGACGTTGCGGGCGACCTCGTCGGTCGCGCAGGACACCATGCCGCCCTCGCCCGACGTCATGTTCTTCGTCGGGTAGAGGCTGAACATCGCGAACGTGCCGAACGAGCCGACCGGACGGCCGTCGAGCGTCGCGCCGTGCGCCTGGGCCGCGTCCTCGAAGAGCAGCAGACCGTGCTCCTCGGCGATCGCTCCGAGCGCCGTCATGTCCGCCGGGTGACCGTAGAGGTGCACCGGCATGATCGCCTTCGTGCGCTCGGTGATCGCGGCGCGCACCGCGTCGGGCGACAGGCAGAAGTGGTCCGCCTCGATGTCCGCGAACACCGGCGTCGCGCCGGTCAGCGCGACCGAGTTCGCGGTCGCCGCGAACGTGAACGACGGGACGATCACCTCGTCGCCCGGGCCGATGCCCGCGGCGAGGAGACCCAGGTGGAGACCGGAGGTCCCGGAGTTGACCGCGACGCACGTGCGCCCGCCGACGAGCACGTCGGCGAACTCCTGCTCGAAGGCGGCGACCTCCGGGCCCTGGGCGATCATCCCGCTGCGCAGCACGCGGTCCACGGCCGCTCGCTCGTCGTCCCCGACGATCGGCTTCGCCGCGGGGATCAGTGTCTGGCTCATTCGGCCGCAACCTCTCTGATGGTGTCGTCGTTCTCTTGGTAGCGGGCCCCCGTCACCGGGCACACCCAGTGCTCGCCGTCGCGCTCCAACGGTCGGCCTGCTCGTCCGACCCAGCCGACCCGTCGCGCGGGAACCCCGACGACGATGGCGTGGTCCGGGACGTCCTTGGTGACGACGGCGCCGGCGGCCACGGTCGCCCAGGCGCCGATCGTGACGGGGGCGACGCACACGGCGCGCGCACCGATCGCTGCCCCCTCGCCGATCGTCACGCCGACGGCGTGCCAGTCGTCCGCGCTCTTCAGCGTGCCGTCGGGGTTCACGGCGCGCGGGTAGGTGTCGTTCGTCAGCACCACGGCGGGACCGATGAAGACGCCGTCCGCGAGCGTCGCCGGCTCGTACACGAGGGCGTAGTTCTGCACCTTGCAGTTCCGGCCCATCTGCACGCCGGTGCCGATGTAGGCGCCTCGTCCGACGACGCACGACTCCCCCATCGACACCCCCTCGCGCACCTGGGCGAGGTGCCAGATCTGGCTGCCGTCGCCGATCGCGGCACTCTCGGCGACGTCGGCGCTGGGTGCGATGCGCACACTCATGATGGGAGGAGCTCCTCGCTCTCGACAGCAGTGGGCGGGCTCACTCTAACCGCGGCACCGCACCGGCCAGCCTACCGACGCGGTCGGCACGGGACGACTGACCTTCGTCCTGACCTCGCTCCGGATGCTGCAAGAATGAGGGCATGGACTTTTCGGACGCGGCGACGGACGGTCGCGCGCCCACCCGCACCGTCACCGACGACGTCTGGCTCGTGATCCCGCTCTACAACGAGGACGCGGTGGTCGGCGACGTCGTCGCCGAGGCGCGCAAGACCTTCCCGAACGTCGTCTGCGTCGACGACGGCAGCACGGACGACTCCGCGGAGCGCGCGCGAGAGGCGGGCGCCGTCGTGGTCCGCCACGCGGTGAACCTCGGCCAGGGCGCCGCGCTCCAGACCGGCATCGAGTACGCGCGGGCGCAGGAGGGCGCGCGGTACCTCGTGACGTTCGACGCGGACGGCCAGCACCAGGTCGAGGACGCGCTCGCGATGGTGGAGCTCGCGCGCGCCGAGGACGTGGCGATCGTGTTCGGCTCGCGCTTCCTCGACGACCGCACGAGGCCGGGGCTCCTCAAGCGCCTCGTCCTGCGGACGGCGGTGTGGTTCACCAACCAGAGCACCGGGCTGCGGCTCACCGACGCGCACAACGGCCTGCGGGTCATCCGCGTGGACGCGGCGCGGCACGTCGACCTTCGCCAGGACCGGATGGCCCACGCGAGCGAGATCGTCCTCCAGCTCGGCCGGACGCGGCTGCCGTGGCGGGAGCACCCGGTCCACGTCCTGTACACGGACTACTCCAAGGCCAAGGGCCAGTCGCTCTGGAACTCGGTCAACATCCTCGTCGACCTCGTCTTCAAGTAGCAGGGATCGGTCATGCTCATCCAGGTCATCCTCGTCGCCGCGGTCGTCGTGGTGACCGTGCTGCTCACCCGGTCGACCGCGAACGCCCGGCACCAGGCGATCCGTCGGCTGCTGCTCGTCGCGTTCGTCATCGGCGCGGTCCTCGCGATCCTCTTCCCGGAGTGGCTCACCTTCGTCGCCAACCTGCTCGACGTCGGGCGAGGCACCGACCTGCTGCTCTACGCGCTGGTGATCGCGTTCGTCAGCTTCATCGCGACGAGCCACCGGCGCACGAACCAGCTCGAGCGGAAGATCACCGTGCTCACGCGCGAGCTCGGCCTGGCCGAGGCCACGCTCGAGCGCGTCGACGACTCGGTCGGCCAGCTCGAGCACGACGAGACCGCGCGGACCGCCACGATCGACGACGGCGCGGTGCCCACGCGTCCCCGGTCGGAACCGTAGGTTCCACAACTCCTCCACGCCGCGAGCCCCGTGCACGCGCCAGCGCGTCGCGGCGTCCGCCTATGCTCGATGCCCGTGACCCCACGCTCCCGCGCCCAGAACCGCAGCGCCGCGGCCTCCCGGCCGTCGCGCGGTCCTGCGCACGCGAGACGGCAGCGCACCCACCGGGTCGCGCGCTCGGTGGGCCTCGTCGCCACGGCCGTCCTCGCGTTCGGCGCGGTCGGCGGTGCCTCGGCGCTGTCGAACATCCAGGGCAACATCACGTCGTCGAGCGCGCTCGACCTGCTCGACGACCGTCCCGCGCAGACCACCCCGGACCCGAGCGACCCGAACGCCGGGAAGCCCCTCAACATCCTCGTGATGGGGTCCGACGCGCGCGGCGGGGACAACGGCCACGAGGTCGAGGGCGTCGAGGGCATGCGCTCGGACACGACGATCCTCGTGCACGTGTCCGCCGACCGCTCGCGCGTGGAGATGATCTCGATCCCGCGCGACTCGCGCGTCGACGTCCCGGCGTGCAACACGACGAGCGGGAAGACGACCGCCCCCGCCAACACCCGCTTCAACGCGGCGTTCGCCAACGGGGCGACCGTCGGCGGCGACGTGGACTCCGCCGCCGCGTGCACCATGCAGACCGTCGAGAGCCTCACCGACGTCTACGTCGACGGTTTCGTCGTCGTCGACTTCGCGGGCTTCCAGAACATGGTGTCGGCGATCGGCGGGGTGCGCATGTGCATCCCCGAGGCGATCGACTCCCCCAAGGCGGACCTGAAGCTCGCCGCGGGGTGGCAGACGCTCGACGGCGCCCAGGCGCTCGGCTTCGCGCGTGCCCGGTACGGGGTGGGCGACGGGTCGGACCTCAGCCGCATCGGCCGGCAGCAGCAGCTCCTCGCCGCGACGGTCAACCAGGTGCTGTCGAAGAACGTGCTCTCGGACCTCGGCCAGATCTACGGCTTCGTCGACGCGGGCACCAGGTCGCTGACGACGAGCGACAACCTCTCGTCGATCCCGAGCCTCGCCGGGCTCGCCTTCAGCCTCCGGGGCGCGACGAGTGGCAACATCACCTTCATGACCGTTCCCAACGCGCCGGACCCGCGGGACCCCGACGCGAAGGTCGTCTGGACCTCGGAGGCCGACGAGCTGTGGGCGAAGGTGCGCGCGGACGAGCCGATCGTGACGCCCGCCCCCGCGGCCGACCAGCCGGCGGACGACGCCGCGACCGACGCGCCACCGGCGAGCGAGGGCGACGACGCCCCGGTGCCGGACACCGCCTCGGACGAGCCCGCGCCGGTGCAGACGAAGGAAGCCGGCAAGGAGGCGTTCTCCGCCGCCGACGAGACCGCGCAGTGCGGGTGATCCCATGACCGACTCCCGCGATCCCCGGTCGCTGCCCCCGAGCTTCACGCCCCAGGGCGGTCGCTCGCCTCGGCCTACGTCGGCCGACGACGCGATCGCCGTCGGGAACAGCGGTCGCCCCCGTCCGCCGGCCCGGCCCGTGCCCGACGACGCCGTCCGGGCCGAGCCACGCATCCGGCGCCAGTCGTCGCGGGAGAACCCCGTGACACCGCCCCGCCCCGGCACGCCGCCGCCGGCTCCGCCCGCGGGCCGCGCACGACCACGGAGCGGGCCGGAGGCCTCGGCGCTGCCCCCGCCCGAGGCGCCGCCGCGGGCGCCCGAGCGCTCGGCTCCCGCTCGCGTCTCGTCGTCCGCGCGCGGGGGCGCGGGCGGCGCGACCGCGCGCGCGGGGCGGCGGCCCCGGGGGGCGGGGCGCCCGCGGCCGGCGGGCAGCGGCGG
>ERZ1464670.5-NODE-5-length-18678-cov-13.335714_pt1 | contig 18678 bp, 13 predicted proteins | sample MGYA00563975_ERZ1464670 | MGnify/ENA primary metagenome ERZ1464670 (study PRJEB39283, sample SAMN07833605) | human skin metagenome | isolation source: Scalp | host: Homo sapiens | place: India: Bengaluru | collected 2015-06-26 ... | reverse complement strand
CCGGCGCGCCCGCGGCCGCGGCCCCCCCGCCCGCTCTGAGCCGGGCGGCGCCCGCGTCGCGCGTCGTGTCCCGCACGGTCGACGCGTCCGCGGGCGCGGGGCACCCCGCGCTCGGGGAGGCTGCGATCGTCGTGGCCGGGGGCCGCGGCACGAACGGCGACTTCGGCCCCGTGGTCGAGCTCGCCGACGCGCTCGGCGCCGCCGTGGGCGCGACGCGCGACGCCGTCTACGAGGGCTGGCACGACCAGTTCGTCGGGCAGACGGGCGTCACCGTGGCGCCCCGCCTGTACATCGGCGCGGGCATCTCGGGCGCTCCGCACCACCGCGGCGGCATGCAGGCCTCGCAGGTGATCGTCGCGGTGAACAACGACCCGGAGTGCCCGCTGTTCGAGATCTCGGACTTCGCGGTCGTGGGCGACCTCGCGGACGTGCTGCCGCAGGCGGCCGAGGTGCTGCGCGAGCACCGGGCGTCGCAGGGCTGAGCACCCGGCCGGCGCCGAGAGTTCACCCGGTGTCCTCCGGGCGGTGGCCAGCCGGTCATCGATCGTTCCTAGCGTCGGGCCGACTCCTCGGTGACGGGGAGGCCCCCCGACCCGTGGAGACGACCGATGACGATCACGCCTGCCCCTGAGCATCGCCCCCTGCTCTCCGTCGCGCCGCACGCGCGCGGCAAGCGCAGCCCCGTCACCTGCCGGCTGAAGTGCGCAGACGCGTGCTCGCACCCCCTCCCCCCCCCCCGCGCGTCCGCGACGCACCGCGACGGGGACCCGGGCGCGCTGTCGCGCCCCGCGCCGCTCGGCGGGCTCGCGGTGGGAGCCGCGGCCGTCGTGCTCGGAGCGCAGACCGTCGCCGCGCCGTCCGCCGCCGCCCAGGGCGTCGTGGCGCACGGCGGCCACGGCGGGGGCCGCCCGCAGAAGGGCCTCGCGTTCGGCGCGATCTCGCCCCAGCCCGCGACGCGCGACGCGCTCGTCGTCCCCGAGGGTTACCGGTGGCGTCCGGTGATCCGCTGGGGCGACCCGATCCTGCGCGGCGGTGCGCCGTTCGACGTCTCGCGCCAGACCCCGGAGCAGCAGGCGCGGCAGTTCGGCTACAACAACGACTACCTCGACATCCTGCCGTTCGAGCGCCAGCACGCCCTCGCCGGCGGCCGTGGCGCGGGCAAGGGGCCGGGCCGGGGGACGCGCGGGCTGCTCGTCGCGAACCACGAGTACACGAACCCGGCGATCATGTTCGACGCCTCGTACGACGCCCCGACCCGCCGCGCGATCGAGCGCGCGGCGCACGGCATGTCCGTCGTCGAGGTGCGCCGTCGTCGGACCGGGACGCCGTGGGACTACGTGGCCGACAGCCGGTACAACCGCCGCGTGCACCTGACGACCGAGTTCCGCCTCACCGGGCCCGTCGCGGGGTCGGACCTCGTCAGGACGGTCGCCGACCCGTCGGGCACGCGCGTGCTCGGCACGCTCAACAACTGCGCGGGCGGCACGACCCCGTGGGGCACCGTGCTCTCGGGCGAGGAGAACTACAACGGCTACTTCCGCACGTCGGGCACGGGTCACGACGCGCGCTACGGCCTGCGCGACGCCGCGACCGGGTACGGGTGGGAGCTCGACGACCCGCGGTTCGACGCCCGCAACCCCGGGTACGAGAACGAGCCGAACCGGTTCGGCTGGATCGTCGAGATCGACCCGTACGCGCCCGACGAGCCGCCGGTGAAGCACACCGTGCTCGGCCGGTTCAAGCACGAGGGCGCCAACGTGATCCTCTCGCGCCGGGGGAACGCGGTCGCGTACATGGGCGACGACGAGCACTTCGACTACGTGTACAAGTTCGTCTCGTCGCGCACGATGCGCCCGGGGAACAGCGAGGGCGCGCGCCGCCACAACAAGACGCTGCTCACCGAGGGCTCGCTGTACGTCGCGCGGTTCCGCGGCGACTCGCCGGCGTCCGAGATCGACGGCTCGGGCGCGGTGCCGTCCGACGGCGCGTTCGACGGCCGGGGCGAGTGGGTCCCGCTCGTCGTCGACGGGCGCAGCGAGGTCGAGGGCATGAGCGTCGAGGAGGTGCTCGTCTACACGCGCGTCGCGGCCGACAAGGTCGGAGCGACGAAGATGGACCGCCCCGAGGACGTCGAGCCCAACCCGGTCACGGGTCGCGTCTACGTCGCGTGCACCAACAACACCGCGCGCGGGCCGGCGGCGGCCGAGGCCGCGACCGAGCCGAACCCGCGCAACACCAACCGCGACGGGCACGTCGTGGAGATCGTCGAGGACCGCGACGACGCCGCGTCGCTGACCTTCCGCTGGAACCTGCTGCTCGTCGCGGGCGACCCCGCGACGAACACCTCCACCTACTTCTCGGGCTACCCGAAGGAGAAGGTCTCCCCGATCTCGTGCCCGGACAACCTCGCGTTCGACGCCGAGGGCAACCTGTGGATCTCGACCGACGGCCAGCCGAGCACGATCCAGAAGTGCGACGGCCTGTTCAAGGTCACGCTCGACGGCCGCGAGCGCGGGCGGGTCGAGCAGTTCCTCTCGGTGCCGCGCGGCGCCGAGACGTGCAGGCCCGTCGTGGACTCGGCGGACCGCATGGTCTACGTCGCGGTGCAGCACCCCGGCGAGGACGGGACGTTCGACGCGCAGGTGTCGCACTTCCCGGACTACCTCACGCCGGGCGCCCCGGTGCCGCCGGGAGCCTTCGCCGGGCCGCGGCCCGCGGTCGTGCAGGTCTGGCAGGACTGACGCCCGGGCCCCACGCCACGACGGCCCCGGCGCCACGACGGCGCCGGGGCCGTCACGCGCTCAGAGCCCGAGCTGCTCCAGCCACGCGACGGCCGCGACGCCCTGGGCGCGCTGGAACGGTCGCAGGCGAGGGATGGTCGGGATCGCGGGCTGCCGCGCGGAATGCAGAAAGTACCCGGCGACCCCCGGGAGGACGGCGCGCAGGGCCGGGGGGGGCACGTCCTGGCCGAGCGGGTGCGCGGCGAACGTCGCAGCCGCCCAGGCGCCCCCGCGTGCGCGTCGCGCCGGGTCGGCGCTCACGGTGACGGGCTCGCACACCTCCCGGACGCCCTGCATGACGACGCTCGGCAGGAGCATCGCGAGGTCGAGCCACGCGGCGCCGCGCGACGCGTACGGCCAGTCGACGAGGTACACCTTCTCCGGGGTCAGCAGCACGTTGTCGGCGCGCAGGTCGCCGTGCACGAAGGACTCGCCCTCGCACGCGACGAGCGCCCCGCGCTCGGCCTCCGCGAGCGCGTCGAGGTGCGCCGCGGCCCAGGGCACGAGCGTGGCCAGGCCGGGGTCGGGGTGCGCGCGCAGGGCCCGCCAGCCGGTCGCCATGTCGGCGAAGTCGGGGCCGGTCGGCGGCAGGCGCATCGCCCGGGCGCCGGGCACGGACGCGACGCGGACGAGCGCCGCGAGCACGCGGTCGAGCTCGTGCGGGTCCCACGGCGTGCCGGGCGAGCGCCCGTCGACCGCCTCGTACGCGAGCGCGACCCAGTCGCCGTCGCCGTGGCCCCAGGCGAAGCGCGGCGCCGGGACCGCGCGGGGCAGCCGCGTCGCGACCTTCGCCTCGGCGCGGTGCAGGTCGGCGGCCACGGGCTCGTCGGCGGTCCGTGCGGCCTTGACGAAGAGACGGGTGCCGTCGTCGAGCGTGAGGACGGACGCGAGCCCCGGGCTGAACCCCGCCGGGACCGACCGCTCGTGCACGACCCTGCCCCCGGCGACCGCCTCCAGCTCGTCGCGCAGCGCGAGCGGCAGGTCGGCCCAGAGCAGGCGCCGCCCGCCCGCGCCGCCCGGGACGCCCCCGGCGGCCTCGACGGCGGGCGGCGCGACGTCGTCGGGCATCGAGAGGCCACTTCCCCTGTCGGTGGCTGGACGGTCCCGCCCGCGGCACGTTCCCGTCCCGCGGCGACGTGTGGCGCGCGACGGCGGTCCTGCGACCGGGCGAGCGCCCGGCGACGGCCGGGCGTAGATGTCCCACAACCTAGCGCTTTCCGCCGGGATGTCCAGCGCCGCCCACCCCTCGGACCACGAGCGCGGCCCTGCGGTTCGTAGACTGGGTGACCGTGACCCCTGCTCCCGGCCCCGCGACCGGCGCCCGCCCCGGCGCGCACGGCGGGCCGACCCCCGTTCCCGTGACGGCGTACCTCGACCACGCCGCCACGACGCCGCTGTCCCCGGCGGCGCGCGACGCGTTCGTCGACGAGCTGACCCGCACGGGCAACCCGTCGTCGCTGCACGCCGCGGGGCGCGCCGCGCGGCGCACGGTCGAGGAGGCGCGCGAGTCGGTCGCCGCCGCGCTCGGCGCGCGACCGAGCGAGGTCGTCTTCACGGCGGGCGGCACGGAGGCCGACAACCTCGCGGTCAAGGGCCTGTTCTGGGGCCGGCGCACCACCGACCCGCGCCGGCGGCGCATCGTCGTGTCCGCCGTCGAGCACCACGCGGTGCTCGACCCCGCGTTCTGGATGGCGGAGCACGCGGGCGCCGAGATCGTCCTGCTGCCCGTGGACGCCGAGGGGCGCGTGGACCTCGCCGCCCTGCGCACCGAGATCACGGAGCACGCGGACGAGATCGCCCTGATCTCCGTCATGTGGGCCAACAACGAGGTGGGGACGCTGCAGCCCGTGCCGGAGGTCGTGCAGCTCGCGCGGCCGCACGGCATCCCGGTGCACTCCGACGCCGTGCAGGCCGTCGGGCAGGTGCCGGTCGACTTCGCCGCGAGCGGCCTCGACGCGATGACCGTCTCCGGGCACAAGCTCGGCGGCCCGGTCGGCGTCGGCGCGCTCGTCGCCCGGCGCGACGCCCCGCTCACGCCCGTGCTGCACGGCGGCGGCCAGGAGCGCGGCGTGCGCTCGGGGACGCTCGACGCCCCCGCGATCCGCGCGTTCGGCGTCGCGGCCACCGCGGCGGCCGCGCACCGCGCCGAGCGGGCCGCGCCCCCCGCCGCGCTGCGCGACGAGCGCGCCGCGGGCGTGCGCGAGCGCGTCCCGGACGCCGACCTCAGCGGGCCCGAGCCCGGCGCGCACGACGACGTCGTCCGGCTTCCCGGCAACGCGCACTTCACCTTCCCCGGGGCCGAGGGCGACTCCCTGCTCTACCTGCTCGACTCCGCGGGCGTGCAGGCCTCGACCGGCTCGGCGTGCCAGGCCGGCGTGCCGCAGCCGTCGCACGTCCTGCTCGCCATGGGCGTCCCCGAGGCGGACGCGCGGGGTGCCCTCCGCTTCTCGCTCGGCGTGACGTCGACGCGCGCCTCCTCGACGCCCTGCCCCGAGCCGTCGAGCGCGCCCGGGCCGCGGGCCTCGCGTCGAGCCCGGCGCGCACGCGCGTCACGAGCCGCACGGGAGGCGCCGCGTGAGGGTCCTGGCCGCCATGTCGGGCGGCGTCGACTCGGCCGTCGCCGCGGCGCTCGCGGTCGAGGCCGGGCACGAGGTGGTCGGCGTGCACATGGCGCTCTCGCGCGACCGCGACCAGTTCCGCACCGGCTCGCGCGGGTGCTGCTCGATCGAGGACGCGGGGGACGCGCGCCGCGCGGCCGACGTGCTCGGCATCCCGTACTACGTGTGGGACCTCTCCGAGCGGTTCGAGGACACGGTGGTCGCCGACTTCCTCGCGGAGTACGAGGCCGGGCGCACGCCCAACCCGTGCGTGCGCTGCAACGAGCACATCAAGTTCGAGGCGCTGCTCGACAAGGCGACGGCGCTCGGGTTCGACGCCGTCGCGACGGGCCACTACGCGCGCGTCGAGACGCGCGAGGTCCCCGACGCGTCCGCGCCGGACGGGGTGCGCACGGTGCGCGAGCTGCACCGCTCCCCGAACGCGGCGAAGGACCAGTCGTACGTCCTCGCGGTCATGGGTCCCGAGCGGCTCGCGCGGGCGGTCTTCCCGCTCGGCGGCTTCGCGTCCAAGGACGAGGTCCGCCCCGCGGCCGGGCGGCGCGGCCGGTCGGCCTCCGCCAACCCCGACCCCTACGACATCTGCTTCGTCCCCGACGGCGACACCCAGGGCGTCCTGCGCGCGCGCCTCGGCGCGCGGCCGGGCGAGATCGTCGACGCGGAGGGCACGGTGCTCGGCGAGCACGAGGGCGCCTACGCGTACACGGTCGGGCAGCGCAAGGGGCTCGGGATCGACCGCCCCGCGCCCGACGGCCGCCCGCGCTACGTGCTCGACGTCCAGCCCGCGAGCAACCGGGTGGTCGTCGGCCCGGCCGAGCTGCTGAGCGTCGACCGGATCGAGGCGGGGTCCGCCGTCTGGTTCGACGACGCGCGCCCGCCCGCGGGCGAGGCGGCCGACGTCGAGGTGCAGGTGCGTGCGCACGGTGCGCCCGTCCCCGCGCGCGTGCGCGCCTTCCCCGACGGGTCGATCGAGGTCGAGCTCACCGGCACGCCGCTCCGGGGCGTCGCGGCCGGTCAGTCGCTCGTCGTCTACGCCGGCACGCGCGTGCTCGGGCAGGGCACGGTCGACCGGGCGTACCGGGCCGGGCGAGGCTCCGGCGCCCCGCGCGAGCCGGAGGCTCAGCCGACGCCGACGGCCGCCGGGTGAGCGAGCGCCCGCACGAGCGCCGACTCGTCGCGCACGCACCAGTGCTCGGCCGCGCGTCCCTCGGCGAAGCGGAGCACGTGCATCTCGCGGACGCGGAACCGGCGGCCCGTCGGCGCGACGCCGCGGAAGTAGCCGGTGTGCCGCGCGCTGAGCTCGACGTGCAGCGCCACGAGGTCGCCCTCCGCGACCGCGTGCAGCACCTCGACGTGCTGGTCCTCGAACGCGTCCGCGTACCAGTGCATGGTCGCGACGAGGCCCTCGTCGCCGCCGTCGCCGCCCGGTGCCGCGTCGTGGTTGCGGAAGCCCGGCGCGAGCAGCGCCGCGACGGCGTCGGCGTGGTTGCCCGGGATCGCGTGCGTGTGCACGGCGACGGCGGCGGCCTTGTTCTCGTGCGTGCCCATGGCGGGGTCCTTCCGCGGGACGGCCGTGCGGCCCCCGGACCCCGGCGGGGTCGCGGCACGGCTCGGTGTTCCGGTGTGCTCCTGGAGAGAGGTGGACGGCACGTGGTTCGTGACGAGGTGCGCGGTCTCCCGCGCGAGGCGGCCCCCGGGGGTGCGGCATGACCGCGGTGAGCGGGCTCGGGCCGTGGCCCGGCGGAGAGGGCGCGGACGTCCTCGAGGCGCAGCTCACGGTGCTCGGCGACCTCGCCGCCGTGCCGACGGGCGTGCGGGGAGTGCCGTTCCTCGTCCAGCTCCCGGGCCGCGGGCCCGGCGCCGACGCGACGGGGCGGACGGCGGCGCTGCTGCCCGGGCTGCCCGTCGAGCTCGGCCCCCACGGCTGGAAGCTCGCGGACCACGGCGGCGCGGACCTGCGCCGCGCGGAGGCGTACCTGCGCGAGGACGTGGAGGCGCTCGCCATCGCGGGCGCCGGGTACGCGGGGCCGCTCGCCGTGACGGTCACCGGGCCGTGGACGCTCGCCGCCGAGGTGTACCTCGCGCGCGGCGACCGCGTGCTGTCCGACCGCGGCGCGGTGCGCGAGGTCGTCGAGGCGCTCGCCGCGGGCGTGGCCGAGCACGTCGCGCAGGTGCGCCGTCAGGTCCCGGGGGCGGACGTCGTCGTGCAGGTGGACGAGCCGCTGCTCGCGCAGGTGGGCGCGGGCGTGCTGCCCACGTTCTCGGGCTACTCGCGCCTGCGCGCCGTCCCCGGTCCGGACCTCGTGGACGGGCTGCGCCCGGTGCTCGACGCCGCACGCGCCGCGTCCGCGTCGACGGTCGTCCACGTGGGCCCCGCCTGGGTGGGCGTCGCGCCGGTCGTCCTCGCGGGCGCCGACGCGGTCGGCCTGACGCTCGGCGCCTGGGACGAGCGGTCCTGGGAGACGGTCGCGCGCGCGGTCGAGCGCGGCGTGCGCCTCTGGGCCGCGCTGCCGCCCGCGAAGGTCTCGCAGTGCGCGGGGCCGGCGCTGGGCGAGCTCGCCGACCTCGTCAGCGTGCCGTGGCGCCGCATCGGGCTCGGGCTGCCGGCGCTCGCCGACGTGACGCTCCTCGGTGCGCCGCGGGCCGGCGTCGGCGGCGGCCCCGGTCGCGGGGTCGCCGACACGCCCGACGAGCACCGTGCGCTGCTCGCGAACCTCGGCCGCGTCGCCGACGTGCTGGCCGAACGGGCGCACGCCTGAGCGTCGCCCGGACACGCCCTGAACGCTTTCCGCGCACGGCTCCGGGTGCGTACGCTTGACCTCGCGCGACGGTCACGACGGCGACGTGCGGACGGCCGTCCCGCGGCCTCCGGACGGCGCGGGAACGGCCGGGCGCAGACCCTCGTCCCCCCACCGCGAAGGATCTCCATGCCCGTCCTGCGAGCCGTGCTGTTCGACCTCGACGGCGTCCTCACGCCGACCGCCGAGCTCCACATGCGCGCCTGGGAACGGCTGTTCGCGCCCTACTGCGCCGCGCACGGCCTCGCCCCGTACACCGCCGCGGACTACTTCGCGTCGATCGACGGGAAGCCCCGGTACGACGGCGTCGCGACGTTCCTCGCGTCGCGGGGCGTCACGCTGCCGCGCGGCGAGGTCACGGACGCGCCGGGGGAGTCCACCGTGTGCGCGCTCGGCAACCGCAAGGACGAGATCGTCAACCGCATGTTCGCCGAGGAGGGCATCGCGCCGTACCCGGGCTCGGTCCGGTTCCTCGACGCCGGGACCGCGGCGGGCGCGGCGGGCGCCGTCGGGCCGTCGGCGCGCACCACGCCCGCCGTCCTCGCGGCGGCCGGGCTCACGCACCGGTTCGCGGTCGTCGTGGACGGGAACGTCGCGGCGCGCGAGCACGTCGCCGGCAAGCCCGCACCGGACACGTACCTGTACGCGGCGCAGCTGCTGGACGTCCCCGCCGCGGAGGCCGTCGTGGTCGAGGACGCGCTCTCGGGCGTGCAGGCCGGCGCGGCCGGCGGGTTCGGTCTGGTGCTCGGCGTCGACCGCGGGGTGGGCGCGCCCGCCCCGCGCGCGCCCGGGGCCGACGACGGCGTGGCCGACCTCGGCGCGCTCGACGCGACGGTCCTCGACCGTCCTCGCGCGGCGACCGCCGACGCCGTCCGTCCCGCCGTGACCGCCCCCGCCGACGAGGAGGCGGGCGCGTGATCCGCCGGACCGCCGACGAGCGCGGCACCGTCGACCGCCTGCGCTTCCCGGCCGACCCGTGGCGGCTCGTCGAGTCGCAGTTCTCCGCGGAGGACCTGGGCGTCACCGAGACGCTGTTCGCCGTCGCGAACGGCTACCTCGGCATGCGCGGCAACGTCGAGGAGGGCCGCGAGTCCCACTCGCACGGCACGTTCGTCAACGGCTTCCACGAGACCTGGCCCATCCGGCACGCGGAGGAGGCGTACGGCTTCGCGCGCGTCGGACAGACGATCGTCAACGTCCCGGACGCCAAGGTCATCCGCCTCTACGTGGACGACGAGCCTCTCCTGCTGCCCGTCGCGGACCTCATCGACTACGAGCGCTCGCTCGACCTCCAGGACGGCGTCCTGCGGCGCGAGCTGCTGTGGCGCACGCCGTCGGGCAAGCGCGTGCAGATCCGCTCGCAGCGCATGGTGTCGTTCGTCGAGCGCCACCTCGCGGTCATGACGTTCGAGGTCACGCTCCTCGACGCGGCCGCGCCCGTCGCGATCTCGTCCCAGATCCTCAACCGCCAGGACGGCCAGGACGAGTACCACGTGCGGTCCGCGTCGCTGGGGGAGGGCTTCGACCCGCGCAAGTCGAACCAGTTCACCGGGCGGGTGCTGCAGCCGCAGACGCAGTTCGGCGACGACGAGCGCCTCGTGCTGTCCTACCGCTGCACCAACTCCGGCATGACGCTCGCCGTCGCGGCCGACGACCTGCTCGAGACCGAGAACGAGTGGGACGTGCGCACGCTCGCCGAGGACGACCTCGCGAAGCACGTGTTCCGCGTGCACGCCGAGCCCGGGCGGCCGAGCCGGCTCACCCAGCTCGCCGCGTACCACCCGTCCCGCGGCGTGCCGTCGCGCGAGGTCGTCGACCGCTGCCGGCGCCCGCTCGACCGGGCGCGCGAGACCGGCGTCGAGGCCCAGCTCGCGCTCCAGCGCGAGTGGCTCGACGACTTCTGGGCCCGCTCCGACGTCGAGATCCCCGGCCAGCCGGGCGTCCAGCAGGCCGTGCGCTGGAACCTGTTCCAGCTCGCGCAGGCCACGGCGCGCGCCGAGGGCAACGGCGTGCCCGCGAAGGGCCTCACCGGCTCCGGGTACAGCGGGCACTACTTCTGGGACACCGAGATCTACGTCCTGCCGTTCCTCACGTACACGAGCCCGCGGTACGCGCGCAACGCGCTGCGCTTCCGCTACCAGATGCTCGACGCCGCCCGGCGCCGCGCCGCGGAGCTGTCGCAGAAGGGCGCGCTCTTCCCCTGGCGCACGATCAACGGCGAGGAGGCGTCCGCCTACTACGCGGCCGGGACGGCGCAGTACCACATCGACGCCGACGTGAGCTACGCGCTCGTGCAGTACGTGCGCGCGACCGGCGACGAGGACTTCCTGCGCCGCGAGGCCGCGGACATCCTCGTCGAGACGGCACGCATGTGGGAGGACCTCGGCTTCTGGCACGCCAACGGCGACGACAACTTCCACATCCACGGCGTCACCGGGCCGGACGAGTACACGACCGTCGTCAACGACAACCTCTTCACGAACGTCATGGCGCGCTTCAACCTGCGCGCCGCGGCGTACGTCGTCGAGCGCATGAAGGCCGACCACCCCGAGGACTACGCGCGTCTCGTGGACCGCCTCTCGCTCGGCGCGTACGAGGCCGCGGAGTGGGTCCGCGCGGCCGACCACATGTCGATCCCGTACGCCGAGAGCATCGGCATCCACCCGCAGGACTCGCACTTCCTCGAGCGCGAGATCTGGGACCTCGCGCACACGCCCGAGGACAAGCGGCCCCTCCTGCTCCACTACCACCCGCTCGTCATCTACCGCTACCAGGTGCTCAAGCAGGCCGACGTCGTGCTCGCGCTGTTCCTCCAGGGGCAGCACTTCAGCGCCGAGGAGAAGCTCGCCGACTTCGAGTACTACGACCCGTTGACCACGGGCGACTCGACGCTCTCGGGCGTCGTGCAGTCCATTGTCGCGGCCGAGGTGGGGTACCACGAGCTCGCGCTCGAGTACTTCGTGTCGTCGATCTTCGTCGACCTCGCGAACCTGCACGCCAACGCGTCCGACGGCGTGCACGTCGCGTCCGCGGGCGGCACGTGGTCCGCGCTCGCGTACGGGTTCGGCGGCATGCGCGACTCCGAGGGCGACCTCACGTTCGACCCGCGCCTGCCCCAGGAGTGGGAGTCGCTCACGTTCCGCGTGCAGTGGCGCGGCTCGCGGCTGCGCGTCACCGTGCTGCCCGACGCCATCGAGCTCGACGCCGAGACCGGCGACGGCGCGCAGGTCGTCGTGCGGGGCGAGCAGGTGAAGGTCGTCCCGGGCGAGGTCGCGCGCGTCGCGCTCGACGGCCAGGGCCCGGTCAGGCCGGGCCGCCCGAGCCTGCGCGCCCTCTCCGGCAACCGCCGCGAGGACGGCACCCTCATCACCGCGACGGTGCCGCACTCCTGAGGCCCGCCCGCACCTCGCCGACCAGGTGGTCCTGGCGCGTCCGGTCTCGCGGACGCGCCAGGACCACCTGCTCGGCCCGGCGGGAGCGCCCGGTCAGCCGAGGCGCTCGGCGAGGAAGCGGTAGTGCACCGCGGCCATGTGCGCGGCCTGGGCGTTGTTCGCGGCGCCGCCGTGGCCGCCCTCGATGTTCTCGTAGTAGGTGACGTCCTTGCCCTCGCCGAGCATCTTCGCGGCGAGCTTGCGCGCGTGGCCCGGGTGGACGCGGTCGTCCTTGGTCGACGTCGTGAACAGCACGGGCGGGTACTCGCGCTCGGCGTCGAACAGGTGGTACGGCGAGAACGTGCGGATGAACTCCCACTGCTCGGGGTCGTCCGGGTCGCCGTACTCCGCGGCCCACGACGCCCCGGCGAGGAGCTTCGTGTAGCGGCGCATGTCGAGCAGCGGCACGCCGACGATGACGGCGCCGAACAGCTCGGGGTACTGCGTGAGCATGTTGCCGGCGAGCAGGCCGCCGTTGGAGCGGCCCTCCATCCCCAGGTGCTCGGGCGTGGTGATCCCGCGGGCGACGAGGTCCCGCGCGACGGCGGCGAAGTCCTCGTAGGCGCGGTGCCGGTTCGCCTTGAGCGCGGCCTGGTGCCACGCGGGCCCGTACTCGCCGCCGCCGCGGATGTTCGCGACGACGTAGACGCCGCCCTGCGACAGCCACGCGCGGCCGAGCGCGCCGGAGTAGGCGGGCGTGAGCGAGATCTCGAAGCCGCCGTACCCGTACAGGAGCGTGGGCGCGGTGCCGGTCCCGGTGCCGCCGTCGCCCGTCCCCGCGACGAGGTCCGCGCGGCCCACGACGAAGTACGGCACGCGGGTGCCGTCGTCGGACGTGGCGAAGTGCTGCGCGACCGTCATGTCGTCGGCGTCGAAGAACGCGGGGTTGGACTTGACGACCTCGGGCGCGCCCGCGTCGCCCGGGTGCTCGCCGAGCGACAGGAGCGAGAGCGTCGTCGGCGTGAGGTAGTCGGTCGTGACGAGCCAGAGGTCGTCGGTGTCGACGGGGTCGACGGCCCCGACGGCGACGGTGCCCAGCGCGGGCAGGCCCGGGATCTCCGAGCGCACCCACGGCGCGTCCGCGGCCTCCTGCCCGACGGCGCCCCCGGCGTCCGGCGGCGTCAGCACGTGGAGCCGGTTCTTCACGTCGTCGAGCACGTTGACGACGAGGTGGTGGCGCGTCCACGTGGCGCCGGCGAGCGACGTCGTCGCCGTCGGCTCGAAGAGCACGGTGAAGCCGCGGTCGCCCGCGAGGAAGTCGTCGAACCGCGCCGCGAGGAGCGACCCGGCGCGGTACGTCGCGCCGCCGACCGTCCAGTCGTCGCGCAGCTCGACGAGCAGCCACTCGCGCCGCACGCCGACCTCGGCGGAGTCGGGCACGTCGATCTTCGTCAGGCGCTGCTCGGGCGTGCCGGTGCGCTCGGCGAGGTAGAGCTCGTCGGAGTAGAACGCCTTGGAGCGGTGCACGAAGTCGCGCTCGAACCCGGGCGTGTGCGAGCGCCAGGCGGAGATGTACATGTCCTCGTCGGTGCCTTCGTAGACGGTCACCGCAGCGTCGAGCGGGGTGCCGCGCGTCCAGCGCTTGACCACGCGCGGGTACCCGGACGGCGTGAGCGTGCCCTCGCCGAAGTCGGTGAAGACGTACACGGTGTCGGCGTCGATCCAGCCGAGCGAGCCCTTGGCCTCGGCGCGGTGGAAGCCGCCGTCCTGCGGCGCGACGAACCGCTTCTCCACGAGGTCGAACTCGCGCGTGACGTCGGCGTCGGAGCCGCCGGGGGAGAGCTCGACGAGCGCGTGCCGCCAGGGCTCGCCCGCGGCGAGCTGCTCCGGCGTCGGGCGCAGGACGCTCGCGCCGTGCCAGACCCACGACTCGCCCTCGGCCGCGGCGAGCGCGTCGAGGTCGAGGACGGTCTCCCACTCGGGGTCGTCGGTGCGGTAGGACTCGAGCGTCGTGCGCCGCCAGACGCCGCGCTCGTGCTGCGCGTCGCGCCAGAAGTTGTAGTACCGGTCGCCGATCTTCGAGACCTCGGGGATCTTCGCGTCGGAGTCGAGCACCTCGCGGATCGCACGCTCGGTGGCGGCGAACTCGTCGGCGGTCTCGAGCGTGTCGGCGACCTCGGCGTTGCGGGCGCGGACCCAGGCCAGCGCCTCGTCGCCCTCGACGTCCTCGAGCCAGAGGTACGGGTCGTGGGGGGTGCCGTCCGGTCGGTCGGTCGCGACGCGGCTCTCGGTCGCGGGCGAGGGGCTCGTCGTCTGCTCGGCGGTCATGGTCACCCACCCTACGGCGCGCTGGCCGCGGTGCGGAGGTCACGAGGAGGCGGGGACCTTTGGCCCGCATCGGGGCCGGACCCTTGTGGGGACGCGCGGCTTGTGAAAACCTTCACAAGTAGAGAGACCGCCGAAGGAGCCGGGGCATCCCGGCCCCGGCACACCCGCGGCCGACGCCCGGCGAGGTCGGGCACCGGAGGGGACGCATGAGCGCGAAGAGCGCCAGCACGAAGGTCGAGAACCGCACCGAGGACACCCGCACGACGCACGAGATCGACGTCCTCGTCGAGCGGGCCCGCAAGGCGCTCGACCAGTACATGAGCCTCACGCAGGAGGACGTCGACCGGATCGTCCTCAAGGCGTCCGTCGCCGGCCTGCACCAGCACGGCCACCTCGCGCAGATGGCCGTCGCCGAGACCGGGCGCGGCGTCTTCGAGGACAAGGCGACGAAGAACATCTTCGCCTGCGAGCACGTGCCCAACTCGATGGCGAACCTCAAGACGGTCGGGGTCATCGGTCGCGACGAGCTCACGGGCGTCGTCGAGATCGCCGAGCCCGTCGGCGTCGTGTGTGCCGTGACACCGGTGACGAACCCGACGTCGACCACGATCTTCAAGTCGCTCATCGCGCTCAAGACGCGCAACCCCGTGGTGTTCGCGTTCCACCCGAGCGCCCAGCGCTCGTCGGTCGAGGCGGCCCGCATCGTGCGCGACGCCGCGGTCGCGGCCGGCGCGCCCGACGACTGCATCCAGTGGGTCGAGCACCCGTCGATCGAGGCGACCAGCACGCTCATGCACCACCCGGGCGTCGCGCTCATCCTCGCGACGGGCGGCAACGGCATGGTCCGCGCGGCCTACTCGGCCGGCAAGCCCGCCCTCGGCGTCGGCGCGGGGAACGTCCCGGCCTACGTCGAGAAGAGCGCCGACCTCGGCCGCGCGATCAACGACGTGGTCATGTCGAAGGCGTTCGACAACGGCATGGTGTGCGCCTCGGAGCAGGCGCTCATCCTCGACGACGCGATCTACGACGACGCGATGCGCGAGCTCGCCCGCCTGCACGCCTACCGGGTGACGCCCGCCGAGAAGGCGATGCTCGAGCGCCTGATCTTCGGGGTCGAGGCGAACGGCACGAACTGCGCCGGGGCGAAGCTCAACCCGAAGGTCGTGGGCAAGTCGCCGGTGTGGATCGCGCGCGAGGCGGGGTTCGAGGTCCCCGACGACACGTCGATCATCCTCGCCGAGATCGACGACGTCGGCCCCGACGAGCCGCTGAGCCGCGAGAAGCTCACGCCCGTCCTGGCCGTCCTGCGGGCGCGCGACACCGAGCACGGCGTCCGCCTCGCGGAGCGCATGGTCGAGCTCGACGGCCTGGGCCACTCGGCCGCGATCCACACGTCCGACGAGGCGCTCGTCGAGCGGTACGGGTCGCGCGTGAAGGCCGTGCGCGTGCTGTGGAACAGCCCGACGTCGCTCGGCGGCATCGGCGACATCTACAACGCGCTGCTCCCGTCGCTCACGCTGGGCTGCGGCAGCTACGGCGCGAACTCGGTGTCGAACAACGTGTCGGCGGTCAACCTCATCAACGTCAAGCGGATCGGGCGGCGCAACAACAACATGCAGTGGTTCAAGGTGCCCGCCAAGACGTACTTCGAGCCGAACTCGATCCAGTACCTCGCGCAGATGCGCGACGTGCACCGCGTCACGATCGTCACCGACAAGGTCATGAGCCGCATCGGCGTCGTCGACCGCGTGCTCGACGTCCTCGCCCGCCGCGAGGAGAAGGTCGCGATCCAGATCATCGACGCGGTCGAGCCGGAGCCGAGCGTCGGCACCGTGAACCGCGGCGCCGAGTCGATGCGCGACTTCGAGCCCGACACGATCATCGCGATCGGCGGCGGGTCGCCGATGGACGCCGCCAAGGTCATGTGGCTGCGGTACGAGCACCCGGAGATCGAGTTCTCCGACATGCGGGAGAAGTTCTTCGACGTGCGCAAGCGCGCCTACAAGTTCCCCGAGCTCGGGGGCAGGGCGAAGCTCGTGTGCATCCCGACGTCGTCGGGCACCGGCGCGGAGGTGACGCCGTTCGCGGTCATCACCGACCCGGAGACGGGCTTCAAGTACCCGCTCGCGGACTACGCGCTCACCCCGACCGTCGCCATCGTCGACCCCGTGCTCACGGACACCATGCCCGCGAAGCTCGCGGCCGACTCGGGCTTCGACGCCCTCACGCACGCGACCGAGGCGTTCGTCTCCGTCTACGCGAACGACTTCACCGACGGGCTGTGCCTGCAGGCGATCAAGATGGTCTTCGAGCACATCGAGGACTCGGTCACGCAGGGCGCGGCGGCCCCGAAGGCCCGCGAGAAGATGCACAACGCGGCGACCATCGCGGGCATGGCGTTCGGCTCGGCGATGCTCGGCATCGTGCACGCCATGGCGCACACCGTGGGCTCGACCTTCCACCTCGTGCACGGGCGCACCAACGCGGTGCTCCTGCCGCACGTGATCCGCTACAACGGCCAGGTGCCCACGAAGCTCACGAGCTGGCCCAAGTACGAGCGCTACGTGGCCCCGGAGCGGTTCCAGGAGATCGCGAAGCACCTCGGGCTGCCGGCCTCCACCCCGGAGGAGGGCGTCGAGTCGTACGCGAGGGCGGTCGAGGAGCTGCGCGCCAAGGTGGACATCGAGGCCACGTTCGCCGCGCAGGGCGTCGACGAGCGGGCGTTCATGAGCCGCCTGGACGACCTCGCGCTCCGGTCGTTCGAGGACCAGTGCGCCCCGGCGAACCCGCGGATGCCGGTCCTGGAGGACATGCGCGACATCCTCGTCGCGGCCTACCGCGGCAGCAGCCGCGAGGTCGTGCGGGCAGAGCGTCTCGCGGCCCACGAGGGCGCGAGCACCGAGGACGGGCAGACGGCGACCCCGCCTGCCGGGAGCGTGGTGGCCGGCTGACCCTTCCCGGCCCCACGAAACCCGGAGCCCGACGGCGCGAGTCCCCTTCCGCCGTCGGGCTCCGTCGTGTGACGGGAGGGCCTGCGATGTGCTATCTATGAGTAGCACGCGTCGCGCGGGCGCCCCTCGCGGAGCGGGGGGAGGGGGTCGTTCGAGAACGGGGTGATACCGATAAGTCTGTAGACCGAGGAGTAGCGCTGGGTGACGGTTGCGCGCGTGCAAGGAGATCTGCAGCGCGCGCTGGGTGAGAACCTGCGGACCCTCCGGGTCGGCCGCGGGATGAGCCAGGAGGACTTCGCCGAGTTCCTCGGCGTCCACCGGACCTACATGGGCGGGGTCGAGCGCGGGGAGCGCAACCTGACCCTCCGCTCGGTCGAGAAGCTCGCCGAGCGGCTCGACGTCGACCCCGTCTCGCTCCTCCGTCCACCGCCTTCGTAACGGCGCGGTCCGGCGTGTCGGACGCCCCCGGCATCATGGTCCCGTCGCCGGGGAGGTGATCGGCATGACCGACGTGCTCGACAGCACGACAGGGGGATCAGCAGTGTGGGCTTCGCCGCTCGGGAGGCCGTCCTGGCAGGTGGACGACTGCCCGCCGTGGTGCGTGGCCGTCCACGAGGAGGGCGACCACCCGCACGACCGCAAGCACCTCGGCCCGGAGCTCACGGTGCCCGCCACGACCCTCGCGGCGCACGCGTCGCCGGACGGCGTGCAGCGGGACGAGCGGTCGGCGTCGGAGCTCGTGGTGTCGCTCCACCGCAGGGACGGGTCGCACGACACGTGGGTCTACGTGGGCGACGGGTTCGAGCAGCGCCTCGAGGTGCTGCTCGGCGACATGTGGCGCATCGTCGAGGCGTTCGGGCACGCGGTCGAAGGCCTGCCCCCGGAGGCGTGAGCCGGCTCAGGCCGTGCCGCCCGGCCGCACGAACCCGGCCTCGTACGCGAGGATCACGAGCTGCACCCGGTTCGTCAGCCCGACCTTGGTGAGCAGCGACCGCACGTGGCTCTTCACGGTCGCCTCGGTGAGGTGCAGCTCCGCCCCGATCTCGCGGTTCGACAGGCCGCGCGCGACCGCGAGGAGCACCTCGCGCTCGCGCGGGGTCGCCGCGTCGAGCCCGGTGACCGCGGACCCGGTCTCGTCGGCATCGGAGGGCGCGAGCGGCGGCTGCCGGGCGGGCTCGGCGGGGGGGGGGCGGGTGGGGCCGGGGGCCGGCGGGGGGAGCAGGGAGTCGCCGGCGTGGACGCGGTGCACGGCGTCGACGAGCGACTGCGGGTCCGCGTCCTTGAGGAGGAACCCGGCGGCGCCCGCGCGCAGCGCGCCGTAGACGTACTCGTCGTCGTCGAACGTCGTGAGGACGAGCGTCCGCACCGCCGCGAGCTCGGGGTCGGCCACGATGCGCGCGGTCGCCTCGATGCCGTCCAGCCGGGGCATGCGCACGTCCATGAGCAGGACGTCCGGGCGCAGGGCGCGCGCCATGGCGACCGCCGTCTCCCCGTCCCCGGCCTCGCCGACGACCGTGACGTCCGGCTCGTTGTCGAGGATCATGCGCAGGCCCAGCCGGATGGTCGCCTGGTCGTCCACGACGACGACGCGGACCGGCGTCGTGCCCGTGCCGGGGGCGCTCACGCCGCCGCCCGGGGGACTCGCGCCTCGACCGTCCAGCCGCCGCGCCCGTCCGGCCCGGCGGACAGCGCGCCCCCGGCTGCGAGCGCCCGCTCGCGCATGGAGGTCAGGCCGTGCCCCTGCCGCCCGTCGGTGCGCGGTCGCGGCGGGCCGGGGTCGGGGCCGCGCAGGCGCCGGGCGCCCGCGCGGGCGGTGGCGGGGCGGCGGGGCCGGG